>Ga0209607_1000007_pt1 | contig 292909 bp, 237 predicted proteins | sample AD_UKC117_MetaG_FD_184413 | JGI IMG/M metagenome (GOLD analysis project Ga0209607, IMG submission 184413) | Active sludge microbial communities of municipal wastewater-treating anaerobic digesters from Hong Kong - AD_UKC117_MetaG (SPAdes)... | ecosystem: Engineered > Bioreactor > Anaerobic >... | reverse complement strand
TTAATGAAGAACACGAACCGCTTATTACTTGGAATGTGGTCCATGCCTATCCTGTAAAATGGAACGTAAGCGACCTCAATGCCGAGGAAAACAAAATTGCAATCGAAACCATCGAATTGGCGTATAACTATTTTACACTGGTCTAAAATGCCCATCGAAATCAAGGAACTGTACATCAAAATCAACGTAAACGACAGCGCACAATCCAACGCGGCCCCAGACAAACAGCCGGGCGCCAAGGAGCAAAACGTCGTAGAAATGTGCTTGGAACAGATCTCCCAATGGGAGCAACGTAAAAAAGAACGATAATGAGCACTGGCGAACTCAAAAAGCTGAAGGTAACAGGATACAAGGACGATAAGTTTACCCAAAAGGTAGGCGATGGCGAATTTACCACTTTACTGAATCCCGAAAAGTACACCCTAAAATACAAGGTGGAATATACCGAGGCTCAGGGTCAGGGGACGAGTGCCACACAACCAAAATTCGTCAGGACCCCTCCTGAAGAATTTGAACTGGATTTTCTTTTTGATCGCACCGGAGTCATTAAGGGCCAAGACGAGTCCTCAGGAGACGGTATTATCGACGACTTGGAGCAGTTCAAAAAAATTGTGTTCGATTACAGTGGGGACGAACACAAACCCAATTATGTGATGGTTGGCTGGGGAACCCTCCTCTTTAAGGGGACCCTGCTGGAAATGTCCATCGAATTCAAGCTTTTTGGACCGGATGGTACTCCCCTCCGAGCCGTGGTAAAAACCAAATTCAAAGGTTCGGTGGAAGAAGACCTACGGGTAGCCAAGGAAAACAACAATTCGCCCGATTTAACACACATACGGGTAGTGAACGAAGGAGATACTCTGCCCCTGATGACCTTTAAGATTTATGGAGATTCTAAATACTACTTGGAAGTTGCCAAGGCAAATAAACTCCAAAATTTTAGAAAATTGAAGGTAGGACAAAAAATCATGTTCCCTCCTATTGAAAAAGTTTCGTAAATGAATAACAGCCGAACCATAGCGACTTCACAGAGCCCCGATCTTGCCACTTTCACAGTCTTGATCGATGGCACTGAACTTTCTGCAAAATATCAAGTAAAAACGATTGTGGTGGAGAAAGAGGTGAATCGCATTCCTTTTGCACAATTGGTTTTCTTCGATGGCGAAGCCTCCCAACAGGATTTCAAACTGAGCAATGAAGATTTATTGATTCCAGGAAAGGAAGTTGAAATCAAGGCTGGGTATCACAATGACGAAACAACCATCTTTAAAGGGGTTATCATCAAACATTCACTTAAAATCCGTGAAAATGGATCTGTTTTGATCGTGGAATGTCGGGACAAGGCTGTGAAGATGACCTTGGGTCGCAAAAGCAATTATTTCTACGAAAGCACGGATGCTGAAATAGCAGAGGCCCTTATAGGCAATCATTCGCTGGAAGCCGATGTGGAGTCTACAGACTATACCCATCCCGAACTGGTTCAGTTTGATGCTTCCGATTGGGATTTTATGCTTACCCGCATACAGGCCAATGGAAAAGTTGCATTGGTAGACAAAGGCAAGGTAACCATAAAAGCACCGGATGTATCCCAAGAGGAAGTAGAAACCGTTTCTTTTGGCGCTACCCTGCTGGCTTTTGATTCAGAAATAGATGCCAGAAATCAATTCGGCTCCATTACCTCCTATGGTTGGAACCCAGCCGATCAAGAATTGGTTGAAACTCCTGCAGACGATCCAGGTCTTGCTTTGAATGGCAATTTGGATTCTGGAACCTTGGCGGAAGTAATGGGAATAGAAAACCTAGAGCTCAAACACGGCGGAAACAATAACTCTGCCCTACTCCAAAGTTGGAGCAATGCCAAAGCCTTATTTCAACAATTGGCCAAAACCCGGGGCACTCTAAAATTTCAAGGGATTCCAGAAGTAGTTCCAGGCTGCATGCTCAAATTGGAAGGTGTGGGGGATCGCTTCAATGGCAATGTGTTCATTAGTGCTGTTCGGCATCAAATTACTGAAGGCAATTGGGCCATTGACGCACAATTTGGGCTCAACCCAGAATGGTTCAGCGAAAGCTACAACATTAACCCCCTTCCTGCCGCAGGGTTGTTACCTGCTGTAAACGGACTGCAGATTGGTGTGGTAACACAATTACAAGACGACCCCAATGGGGAAGAACGCATTTTGGTAAAAATACCCATCATCAATAGCGAAGAACAAGGGATATGGGCCAGGGTAGCTTCATTGGATGCAGGAGAAAACCGCGGGGCCTTTTTTCGTCCTGAAATTGGGGATGAAGTACTAGTGGGGTTCATTAACGACGATCCCAACCACGCAGTGGTTTTGGGAATGCTGCACAGCAGTGCCAAGCCTGCGCCAATTGTAGCAAGTGATGACAACCATGAAAAAGGATTTACCACCCGCAGTGAGATGAAACTGACGTTCAATGATGAGAAGAAGTCCATTACCATCGAAACTCCAGCTGGCAAAAAAATAACCTTGGATGAAGATGCAGGAAGTATTGTGATTGAAGACGAAAACTCCAATGTGTTAACATTGGATAGCAATGGAGTGAACATGGAGACCGCTGGGGATTTCAGCATCAAGGCCACAGGAGATCTCAACTTGGAAGGAATGAATGTAAACGTAAAAGCCAATGCGCAACTCAAGGCTGAAGGCAGTGCCGGTGCGGAAGTATCGACCAGTGCCGTAGCGGTCCTGAAAGGTTCATTGGTACAAATAAATTAAACATGGGAGCACCAGCAGCACGCATCAACGACATGCACGTTTGCCCGATGGTAACCGGAACCGTACCTCATGTAGGGGGTCCCATTCTTCCTGCAGGGGAACCAACGGTGCTTATCGGGAATATGCCTGCAGCACGAGTGGGCGACATGGCCACTTGCACAGGTCCTCCCGACAGCATCATCATGGGGTCATCGACCGTATTTATTGGTGGGATGCCTGCCGCACGGGTGGGCGATTCCACAGCCCATGGTGGAACCATTGTTTTAGGTGAATTTACCGTATTAATTGGATGAATTATGTACGAAACTATAGATTTTTTGGGGGAAGGATGGAGTTTTCCACCTCATTTCGATAAAAAGACCGGGGCTTTGGTAACCACTACCGATGTAGTGGATATCAACAAGAGTTTGCACATTCTCCTGTCCACCCGTTTGGGGGAACGGATCATGGTACCGGAGTATGGATGCAACTTGGAAGAACTCCTCTTTCAACCCCTTGATGTAACCTTAAAAACCTACATCAAGGACTTGATTGAAACAGCCATCCTCTACCACGAACCTAGAATCGAAGTACAAAAAATTACATTGGACAGCACCAACGAACTGGAAGGAGAAATCCTTATAGAAATAGACTACATCATTAGAGTCACCAACTCGAGGGCCAATATGGTCTTTCCATTTTACAAAAAAGAAGGTAGTGAATTATAGCCATGGCAAAAAAATGTGATCATACCTATTTAACACTTCATGCAGGCACCGAGCAATCACAGCGCCTGCAAAAATCCTTGATGCCAGAAAATTTCAATCTCAACGATTTTTCGGTCAATCAATGGATGGAATTTGCCTACAATTTTGCCAAGGAAGTCAATTATTTCGGTATCGAAAATGAGGTGACGCCATCCGGGGATTGGGAAAAATTCTTTATCGAAAAAGAGGCCATCGAAAGTTTTGTTTCCAGCCTTGAAAAAGAACCCTCCTTAACCCCTCACCTAACACTTTTCGTTAGTTTCATAAAGCTTTTGGAAATAACCAAGAAACGGTTCAACCTGTTAACGAAAAGGCATTTGGATTTCTATTATGGCAGCATTCTCCAGATTCAGAAAAAAGGAGCTGTTGAAGATCAGGTCCATTTATTATTTGAATTGGCCAAAAATGCTGATGAAGCTTTGATGGAAAGCGATGATCGTTTAGAGGCAGGCAAAGATGCCTTGGGTAAAAAAATGCAGTATACCTTGGATGAAACTAGGGTATTTAACACTGCTAAAATTGCGTCCCTCAAAAGCATCTACCACCATCGAAAAATAGACAGCTCCAATCCAGAAGAAACACACGGGCTCTATGCAGCCCCCTTACTAAATTCAAAAGATGGTATCGAAGAACCCTTGGACGAAGGGGCCTCCTTCCTTCCATTTGGATATCCTAGCCATCATAACCCAGAATACCTTCTGCCCAATCCGGAATTGGGCTTCGCAATTGCTTCACCAACCTTGGCACTAAAAGAAGGACGTCGTTTGGTGAAACTTTCCTATACCTTCAAAAAAAATATTGGGGCCTTTCCATTGGCTACTGCACTAAACCACATTGCAGTCTATGCCACGGGGGAAAAAGGGTGGATTGGCCCCTATTCCCTTTCAGAATCCATCGAAACCGGGTATTCCAGTGCAATCAATAACAAAAAACTCACCCTGTCGCTGGAAATCGACAAAACCGAAGAATCCATCGTTCCCTATAGCGAAAAAGTACATCAGGCAAATTTTCAAACAAAGCAGCCATTATTGTTGCTGAAATTGGACACTTCGCAACCTGAGGCTTCAGCAGGGTACGATTTTTTTAGTCACTTTCTCAAAAAGACATTGGTATCGGTTAGGGTTGATGTAAAAGTGGATGGAATTACTTCCCTCCAACTGAAGAACGATTTCGGGGATTTGGCCGCTGGCAAGCCTTTCTTTCCCTTTGGAACGCAACCTTTGGAACGCTCGGCTTTTTATGTGGATTACGATGAATTATTCGAAAAGCAATGGGACCAGCTTACCTTGGACGGTGCATGGCTCAATACACCAAACAGCTTTAGGGACCATTACATTGCCTATAGAAAAGACGACGCCAACCTTAACCTCTCGCCCAAGTTGTATTTTCAAACCCTTTATTATCCTTACAATGCCAGTACCAAAAAATATGATCTACCAACGGGAACTTCAGAAATAAAAGTATTCAATTCGGGTAACAACAACATATACGTAACTGGGGACGATTACTTTACGGCCAAAGTTTCCATCTTTGATGAAGAAGTACTTACCCCTATTGATAACGCCTTTGAATTGTTTGAAAAGAACGGAAGCATTTTTGAAACGCATTTAACCGTTCCAAACTCCGGTTACCACACCACTGAAAACGGCCCATTGAAATTTTCGTTGAACCAGTCGTTTTTGCATAGCTTATACCCCAAGGTATACGCCCTTGCATTAATGAACGAGGAAGATACGGTACTGCCCAATGAGCCCTATACCCCTTTGCTTGAAAGCCTCGTACTTTCCTACCAAGCCCACCAAGAGTGGAACATGACCGCAGAGTCCCAAAATACGGTCTTAAACAACATTCAGTTATTTCACCTCCACCCTTTTGGACAGGCAGAAAACCAAGAGACCCTGTTACCAACCTATTGTAAAGGAGGGGAACTTTACATAGGATTTGAAAATGCCGAACCCCTCCAACAAATCAACCTGCTGTTCCAATTTTTGGAAGGTACCGAAAATCCATTGGCCGAAGCTTACGCCTTTCCAGACAAAATAACCTGGGCCCTACTTGCCAATAACACTTGGGTAGAATTGGACAGCAACCATCTTTTGGGAAATACCACCGACAATTTTCTGAAAACCGGTCTCGTTACCGTAGCCATCCCGAAGGAAGCTACAAGCCATAACACCTTGCTTCCTTCGGGTTTTATATGGCTTCGTGCGCAAACCGATAAAAATTATGATGCTTTTTGCCAATTGTTAAACGTCCATGCGCAAGCCACTACTGCGACCTTCATAAATCAAGGCAATGATCTTTCACATTTGGAAAAAGGGCTTCCGGCCAATACCATCAGCAAACTTACCGAAAGGGATGCCTTAATTAAAAAAGTGTCACAACCGTACAGTTCTTTTGGCGGAAGTCCGGAAGAAAACAATGCCAGTTATTACCGCCGTGTCAGTGAACGCATCAGGCATCGCGATCGGGCAATCAACCAATGGGATTATGAACATCTTATTTTACAGCAGTTCAAGAGCATTTATAAAGTAAAATGCTTGAACCATACCACTGGCGATAATTACCTGGCTCCCGGTAACGTGAGCCTTGTGGTGATTCCGGATATTGTAAACAATAATGCCTTCGACATTTACCAACCGCGTGTTAGTACTGCCAAACGGAACGAAGTACAGCAATATGTCAATAACCTCAATTCGTTTTTCGTCAATGCAGAAATCATCAATCCCGATTATGAAGAAGTCGAAATCACTGCCGGTGTAAAATTTAGGAAGGGTTATGATGAAAACTTCTATACGGGCCAATTGGAGGAAGCCATCAAAAAATACCTTTCGCCATGGGCCTTCGAGGAAACCAACAACCTCAATTTTGGAGTGACCTTCCACCGAAGTAAAATTGTGCAATACCTCGAACAATTACCCTATGTGGATTTTTTGGAAGATGTGGTGGTGAAACACCGTAAAAGCACAACAGACGCTTACGAAGCCAAAGTGAATATCGTTCCAAGCAGTCCGAAGGCCATCTTGGTTTCCGCCAAAAAACATTTTGTATATCCCGTTGAATCTAAATGTAGTACCCCAATTGTTAAAACCACAACCGAATGCCTACCCTGAGCAAACATATCAGTATTCCAAAAAATGTCGCTACAGAAAACGATCTGGATTTCCAATTCCTAAAGAAAAAAGGCATTGAATACATCGAGAAGCTAGGTAGTATGCTATGGAGCGACTACAACGAACACGATCCCGGGATTACTATCTTGGAAGTGCTGAGTTATGCTTTAACCGATTTAGGGAACCGAATCAATCTCCCAGTAGAAGTTATTCTGGCAGAAGATAACAATCCTAATGCCCTTAAGGAGCAGTTTCTTACGGCAGAAAAGGCATTGCCCATAAAGCCCATTACTCCTTTGGATTATCGAAAATTGTTTATAGACATCGAAGGGATTAAAAATGCATGGCTGAAAAAGCATGAAAAAACAATTTATGCCAATTGTAAAAATCATCAATTAGGCTTCAACCCCTTTGCGATACCCCCCAATAAACAAAAACAATTCATCCTTAACGGACTGTATGACGTCCTGATTGAAATCGACTCCCTAGATCCCGAAATCTATGACACGCCAGTCAAAATTGCTCAAAAAATAAAGCAAATCAAAGAAACCGTAAGGGCTACGTACCATGCCAACCGTAACCTTTGCGAAGATCTCATCCATATCGAGGAAGTGGAAACCTATCCTGTAAAGGTCTGTGCACAAATAGAATTGCTGCCAGAAGCCGATGAAGAAAAAGTACACGCGATCATCCTTCACGCCATTGACGAATATCTTTCGCCCAGTCTTCGATTTTACTCGCTGAAAGCGCTTCTGGAAAAAGGGTATACTACCGACGAAATTTTCAATGGACCCTTACTGGAACACGGTTTTATCGACAATCAAGAATTGTTGGCAACCGAACTGAAAAAAGAAGTCCGATTGAGCGACCTTATTGATCTCATTCAAAAAATTGAGGGAGTCGATGTCATTCGCGACATTACAATAGATCATTGCAACGATAAAAGCGATGGCAGTACCCTTTGGAACATCTGTATTCCAGAAGGAAAAAAGCCCTTGCGGTGTGATAAGAGTGCCTTTAGCTACTACAAAGGATTTTTACCGTTGAATATTAATTTGGAAGCCGTGGAGGCCTATCTGGAGGACCTCCGCTTGGAAGCTAAAGAAGCGGAAGAATCCGTCGCCTCTGAAAGTAAGGAACTGGAGCTTCCCGATGCCAAAGGGCAGACCATAGGAAGTTTTACTACCATTCAAAACGACTTTCCTGAAGTATATGGAGTTGGCCCAGTTGGTGTGCGGCCTACGGCCACTACTGCTGAAAAATCGAAGGTAAAACAATTAAAAGCCTACTTGTTGTTCTTCGATCAAATGCTGGCCACCTATTTCGCTCACCTTCAAAAAGTAAAGGAACTTTTTGCCATTGATGGCACATTGAGTAAAAGTTACTTCACCCAATTGGTCGAAGACGTCACCGATTTGGACGAGTTGGTTTCTGCCAATTACACGACCGATGAAAACATCACCAACCTCCTATTGAGCTCGCTGGATAACAGCGTCGTGCGACGAAACCAAATCCTGGATCATCTTTTGGCACGTTTTGCTGAAAGTTTTAGCGAGTATGCGTTTTTGATGAAGCAGCTCTACGGATCGTTTACCGACCAGGCCGTCATCCAAACGAAAGAGCGTTTTTTGAGCGAATATGGGATCATTGGCTGCGAAAGAGGGCTTAGCTTTAATTATTACAAGCAACTTCCGGAAAACCTTTGGGATACTACAAATGTATCGTCATTTCAGAAGCGGATTGCCCTTTTAAGTGGTAACTCCGATTATTCCCGCAGGAATTTTTCTGACGATCCGCTGGAAATTTATGAGGAGAATGATTCCGACGGTTATATTGAATACCGCTTCCGGTTTAGGGACGCTTCCAATACCATTTTGGGCTCCGGAAGCAAACACTACCATTCGTTGGCTTCTCTGTACAAGGAAATATTAGATGTAAAGAATTATGGTCGATTTGCAGAAAACTACGAAATCAAGACAACCGTTTCAGGAAAGTTCTACTTCAACCTCACTAACCCCAACTATCCCGATGCCAGCGATGAGCGGCATGTGATTGCCCGGAGGATTTCCTATTTCAATACCCAGGCAAATGCCGAAGCAGCTATTGCAGAAGTCGTGGAATTCATGAACGAACTCCAACCCAATGAGGGTATGTACGTGATTGAGCACCTGCTTTTGCGACCCGATGTGACCCAAGATACCATGAATAAGGACTATTTTTTGCCCATTTGTGAAGACAATTGTGAAAGCTGCGAAGGAGTAGATCCCTACTCTTTTAGGGTTTCCATAGTATTGCCCGGCTGGACCGAGCGTTACAGCAATGTCGATTTCAGGCGATTCATGGAAGATTTGATACAGAAGGAATTGCCTTCGCACATCATGGCCAAAATTTGCTGGATTGGTTGGCCAGAAAGTTATGAAATGGAAGAAGGTGAAGAAAATGAAATGATGGAACTGGAGGAAGCCTACCATGAGTGGCTGCTTTCCAAAACCAACAACGGCCAAAAACAGCACAAACAAAAATTGATGCGTTTGAATAAAATCATCAGCACACTCCACACCATTTATCCACAGGGTAGGCTGCATGATTGCGAAAACGATGAAGACCAACAAAACATTATCCTGGGCAGGACCAACCTGGGAATCATTTAAAAAAGGAATGTCATGAAAAGCAAGTTATTCGAAATCACCCCTCAGTACAACTCCTTTGTGGACGACCAAGTACTTACCTCCCACCAGTTGAACGAATTCATTGAATATTTCAACGAGCAAGATCGATTGACGCGCGTATGTCTTTCCGGTGTGGGGTTGGTTTGCGGATTTCAGGTAAAGGTGGTTGACAATGAAATTGTCATTTCACAAGGTTGTGGCATCACTACCGATGGCGACTTGCTTAAATTGCAGGAAGATGTTGAGGAAGCCTCTACGAAATCGTCTTTGGATTCCAAAAATATCGTCATCGATTCCATCACCTATACCCATTACAAGGAATTCACCGATGAAAAAGCCGAATACGCCCACTTCAAAGACGGCAGCAATACCATCGATTTGGTCGAGCTCATTCCAGAATCTTTGGTCGATACCGAAGAGCACGACCCGCTATCCGAACTCAACTTGAATGATAAGGTCGTAATCCTCTATTTGGAAAGCTATCAAAAAGAACCCAGTATCTGTACTTCGTCCAATTGCGACAACCAAGGGCAGGAAAACGTGCAAAACATTAAGGTGTTGTTGGCCACTAAGGACGACGTGGAGGATGTAATCAATCCCAAAGACGAAATCTACAGCAAACACGATGTTTTTGAAGCCATCACCAACCTGGAAGAAACCGCCGTGCCAAAAGTAATCCTAAACGGGGACCTTGGCGCATCAAACAATACCAACACCTACGCTTTAATGGGCAATGCCTTTAAAAATGCCATTGTTGCCGCAGTACCTAAACTGCACCAAGCTTACTCGGATTTCTTTACTGGATTTGCTGAAATACTTTCAGTGAATGGCGGAACCCAAAACACGGTGCTGAACCAAATTAATGCGCTGGATGACTTTGCCGGAAATGAAAAAATCCAATACCGTTACGACTTGGTAATGGACTTGAGCGATACCTATAATGAGTTTGTTGCACTGTTACTAAAATTGAAAACCGAGTGCTGCCCAAGCATCGACGCCTTCCCAAAACATTTGCTGTTGGGTTGCTTGTTTCCTTCACAAAATGAATACCCAGAGTTACGCCACCAATGGTACCCCTCGCCTACCAATACCGAATATGAGGCCTTTCTGAAAAAAGCAAAAAGCCTCATGCAACGAATCGTCATTTCCTTGGACAATTTCAATTTGGGATTGACCAATACCATCAAAATAACACCCTCCAAGAATTGCGGCGAATTGGGCAGTAAAGCCATCCCTGCCTATTACGGCGTTGATGGAACTTTGCTCAAAAATTGGTGCTTCCAAAAAACGGAAAACTTCAAGCAGGGCTTTAACCTTAGCTACCACACCACACTTTTGAATGCCGGGTGGCCCAAAGAGCCTTTGAAAGTGGCCTTGGAGTGTCATGATTTTTTTAGGATTGAAGGACATTTTGGACGCGCCGGATTGGCCAGTAGGGATTTCATCAATAATCTGAAAAAGGATAACGGTCTGGATTTTGATTGCTTGCATTTCGATTTAACGACAGGAAAAGACACATTCACGGCCTTTGTAAAAAAACACCCTTCGATTATTCACAAAGCTGGGGTCCCACGAGGAGGCACCTTCATTCTTATTTCAGAAAACGACGAAGTAAAAGCCGATTACTGCGTGAGTTACAAGATTGCTGCCGAAGCAAACGAACAAGGCTGCTGCTCCCTTATGGAGTGTACCTTTCCTTGGATCAGTTCCTTAAAATATTTAAACAATCTTGCCCGAAGCCTGAAAGGCACCCAAAGCAATAATAGGCCTATGCCCGATGATTATTTGCTTCAGGTAATTGAATACAAAATCAATGGTGAAAAACTCATCAACAACACCACGACCCTGCGCATTCCATTGGAACAGATTTTCCTTCGAAGGATGCATGCCGTTACCGAAGCATTGAACAATCGTTTCGATAAAGGATTGGTTTTCGATTTCAATGAAAGCCAAAAACGTTTTGTCATTACCCGCGCCAAAGAGGATACCTACGTGTTGCGACTAAGGGAGGTGACCATGGCCAACAACAATCCCATCTATACCTACAGCAATAACGGCATGTTCCGCAATAACAAAGTGTTCCGCCCAGATGCCATGCGTTGCCGCGATTTAAAAGGATATAACCCCTCCTTCTACGAAAAACTGCATGAGCAGCTGGCTCCGGTCAACAAAGATGACGATTACGGTACCTATGATGAAAAATGGAGAAAATGGTACTTGTTGCGTGATCGATTGGTCACCAATACTGACATTGTTAACCAGAAGCTTACTAGGATGATTACCAGTGCAGCACAATTACCCTCAGAAATTAGAGCTATTGTTGCCGAAATAAAAGCACAGTTCCTAGGAGTTGTTCCCGGAACCAATTTAACCTTTAAACTGGATGGCGATTGGGTGAGCGGAGTCTGGGTGAATGCCTTTATGTTAGATCACCACCGTCTGCACCGCAAAAATACACACGACGATATTGTACTTTTTGTGAATTTGAGGAAATTCCTTCACAATGAAACAGGCGTTACCAAACTGTCCGTTTATATCCAAGGAATCGATTACAATGAAGTGTTCGACGGGCCTATTGACCGATTTAAAACCAACGCAGATTTTTACTTTGGAAACCCCTCTGGGGAAAATGCCATTACGTTATGAGGAAGTTAGCATTGCAACGGATAGTTCCTGAAAATAAGAAAGGGTATCAGTCGGTTAAAACGTACATTCCGAATGATACCCTTATGGGTCTTACCACTAAAACTTCTAGAAATACTTACAAGATTAAGCTGAAAGAAACTCTGCCAACTACACTTACGTTCTCACTATATGCCTCAATGAACTTACAACCCAGTAATTCATCTCTGAATCGTCCAATAAATATACAACATTAATTTGACAAACAAGTGTTTGCAGTGAAAAATATCATAAAAAAAATGACTGTGGAAGTAGAAACACATTCCATGGAGCAAGCACTTCAGATAAAGGACCGTATTGACGCAATAATTAAGAGGAAAATTGTACCCATTTTGGAATCACATTTCGAAAAATATGATTCCCGGAACCACGCCATGGTCATCAATACATTGGATTTAAATTTGGAACTGGAGACTACATACAGCAACGCCGAGTTAACCAGTACCCTTTTGGAACAATTAAAGGAACAGTTGGGGCAAAACGTTGCCTTTCAAAAAGGGCAAAATCACCAAAAAATTCCGCTAAAAAATAAACCAATCCAAACATTGTTGTATTTTTTAGAAACCGGAAAATTACCTTGGTGGGGTACCATTCCTGAAGCCCATTTTGAGTCGGTTGAACAACTGCAACAACTAATTACCAAAGCAGAACTCCAAAAAATATTAAGTAATAGTAATAGTTTAAATAGAATAATAAAACAATTTGACAATCAAATTATTAATACTATTTTTTTGAAACTATTTTTTGAAACGCCCCAAAAAAAACAAAAGCGCTTTAGCATTCCAAAAATCCTTCAAAAACCTTCTTTTAAATACGCCTTCTGGCAATGGGCATTTCATTCCTTTGCCAAGGGAGTCCACCCTTCGGATTTGAATCTTTTCATTGGAATTTTTGCTGACGAAATTTCAAGTACTAAAAAGAAATCCATCGAAGCGAAATATGACCGTTTTCAATTGAAAGAAAGGGAAATAAAAGACCTAAAAGAACTTTTTCAATTTTGCAACGAGGCCCTTCAAATTCCATTGGCAATACACGCCACAAAACGTCCCAAAACCTTTGAGCTACTGCTCATGGGATCCGCTGGTGATGCCTTTCAAAAAAACAAAAAACACTGGTCTAAAATCGATACCTCTTGGGAATGCGATTTAAAACTTCAGAAAGTAAAGGAAAAGCATGAAAGTGTCATTCATCATTCAACAATTAAGGCAGAAAATAAAATGGAGCCGGAACTAATAACAACGATTGATGAATCGGATGGGATCCTAGTACCTGCCGCCGGATTGATTTTGTTGCACCCTTTCTTGAGGCGTTTTTTTGCCAACATAGGAATTAACGATGCCACTGGCTTGGATCCATCAAAAAAAGAACTGGCAGCACATCTATTGCATTATTTAGCCTTTGGCAAAGAACACCCATTTGAGTACGAATTGCAATTTGAAAAGTATTTGTGCAACATTCCCGTTGGGCAGCCCGTAGAACGATTCATTAAACTCAAGAAAAATCAAAAAGAGGCCTGCAATACCTTACTGGAAGCAGTTTTAGTGCATTGGAACGGACTTAAGACAAATAATATTGATGTATTGAGGAATGAGTTTCTGCAACGTGAGGGAAAACTTGTGGTTTCGAAAGATCGTCATCAATTGTACATCCAGCGAATCACCCAAGACATTTTATTGGATGGTTTGCCCTGGAACTTAAACTTGGTAAAACTCCCTTGGAAAGAATCCATGCTTTTTGTGAACTGGTAAAACTGAACTTATGAGGCGTATTGAAAAAAAGAAAGTGCATCCAAGCCAACACCATCCAGTTGATGCCGGAACTTTTTTTCCAAAAATTCAGGAGAAATTGGCAATAGGAAAGGTAAATGATCCCTATGAAAAACAGGCTGATACTATGGCAGATAAAGTGGTAAATCAGTCTATTGAAAACACCAGTATCCAAAAAAAGGGAGAGGAAGAAGAAAGCCTTCAGCAAAAATCCCTCTCTGAATCAGTTACCCCTTTACAAAAGCAAGAATCGGTTGAAGAAGAATCCCCAGTTCAAAAAGAAGAAGAGGAAGAAGCCGCACAACCCAAACGCGAAAACCCTCTTCAGAGAAAGGAAAATTCCCAAACTACTTCCAAGAACGTAGAATCAGGCATCAAAGCCTCAAAAGGGCAAGGTGGTAAAATGGATTACAAAATCGAGGCAGAGATGGAAAAGGGCTTTGGCACTGATTTTAGTGATGTGAACATCCATACCGATGCCAAAGCACAAAGAATGAGTCATGAATTAGGAGCCCAAGCTTTTACCACTGGAAATGACATTTATTTTAATGAAGGAAAATACAACCCAGATACCCAAGAGGGAAAGCATTTGTTAGCACATGAGTTAACACATACCATTCAACAAACAGGGGGTAATGAAAAAAAAATTCAAAGAAAGCTATCAGTTCAAGACGATTACCCAAAAGAGTACGCTGATAAATTCCAGAAAAACCCAAAAGGAGAAGATCCCTCCAAGAAATTATCCAATAATGATCGCCATAATTTAGTTAAAGGGCAGTTGGCTAAGATTAGTCCAGATTTTTCCGTTAATGGCAGCGGAAAAGTTGAGGGAAGTCCTTCAAAACCAGAGAAAGAACTTGCGGAAAGTGATAAGGGAACCGGCTCATGTTGCATGCATGTCCTTACCCGACCAAGCGCCAAAAACGATTGGGAGATTGTCGTGGCCGATCATTTTTTTCCACATACACATCCCGATGAGCATAAGGTACTTATCAATTCGAATCTCAGCCCACTAGAACTTGGGGCACACTCAAAAAAAGGAGAGAAACAACTTTACACATCCAATCCCGAAATCGTTCTGGGTCATGAATTGTGTGGACATGCTGCACTTTTGGAAATTGAAGCACATGCCAAAGGGCAAAGAGCAGTGAGCAACCTTCATGATTCGACCATTAACATCGAAAATGAGATTGCAAAAAGTGTTGGAAAGACAGATGACGAGTTAAGGGGATTGGCAGCCGATGGGCCTAATGAAGGAGAGTCTTTTGCCAAGTCGGTCGTAATCAACTTCGGATTCAACAAAGCCAGTGTCCACAAACTGGACCCATCTGAACAAAACAAGTTAAAGTTAATTGCCGATCTGGTGAAGTTATCTGATATGTTCGTTGAATTACGTGGTCATTCAGATAACGTAGGCACTGACGTAGCCAAGCAACACATTAGTGACCGTAGGGCAAAGAACGTATATCACTATCTAAGAAACCTTGGAGTATCCAGAAAAGCGAAAGTTGAATTTAAAGAAAAGCGCTTTATGAGCGTGAATCGATTTTTGCTGAAGGGCTTGTCGGATAAAGACCCTATACCCGGTTATGACCCCTTAACGGAACAGCACAAATTAAGACGGGTGGAAATTATTGTTTCACCCTTTCCAGCAGGGTTATCAGAAATAACTCCAGATAATGCCAAATGGAAAAAGAATCTATTAGCCAAACATGATAAAGTAAAAGAGCCAGAGAAGGTACAGGAGTTGATTGACAAAGGGACCCCCTGTGAGAAATTGCTGGTAGAAAAAGCTTGGAGGAAAAAATAATAAATGGAAGCCAAGCAAAGAACTAGAAGAAGACCTTAACTAAAACAATTGTAGTGGTACTCGAGAAGACAAATAACTTAGCCATGGCCGCATTTGCCAAAAATAATTCCACAAATGGAACCCCTAATGCTTCACAACAGCGTAATGAGGGTAGTTCATTTTTTGGTGTTCAGGCTAAATTGTCCGTTGGAAAGAATCCATGCTTTTTGTAAACTGGTAATATTGAAGCTATGAGACGTATTAAAAAGAAGAAAAAAGACGCTTCGAGACATTCGGAAACCTCCAAGGGGACTTTCTTTTCGGCTGTGCAAACAAAATTATCGGTGGGCAAAGCAGGAGATGCTTACGAAAAAGAGGCCGATCATGTTGCGGATCAAGTGGTGAAGGGTGATCCCGGCGGAAGTGTCCAGAAAAAGCCTTCAGAAGAGGAAGAATCCATTCAACAAAAACCGGTTTCGGAAACTATTTCCAAACTTCAAACAAAATCTGGCGACAAGGAAGAGGAGGTCGCACAACAAAAGTCCGCACCGGAAGAAGAACAGCCCGTTCAGAAAGAAGAGGAGGAAGAAGCCATGCAGGCCAAGGGGGAGGAAGAAGAGGAAACCATGCAAACCAAATTGAAAAACGGAGCTGCAACCGCATCGGTTGAGATGGGAATCAAAAAGAAAAAGGGAAAAGGGCTTAAGATGGATAAAGCGACGCGGCAATTCATGGAACAGGGGTTTGGAGCCGACTTTGGTGCTGTGAATATCCACACCGATTCAGAAGCCCAGAAAATGAATGAACAATTAGGTGCTCAGGCATTTACGACGGGGAATGATATTTATTTCAATGAAGGGAAGTACAATCCAAATTCCAGTGAGGGCAAACATCTTTTGGCCCATGAGCTCACGCACACCTTGCAACAGTCCAAGGGCATTCAAAAAAAGGAACAAGTTGCCGACCGTAATCTGCAGTCCGATTTACTGAAGGGAAATCCCCGACTCGAAAATTGCCTGGATGCAATAACCGCAGACTATGTTCGCTACGGAAATCAAGGTTTGCCCGTACGATTGATTCAAAAAGCGTTGATGGATCTTGGTTTTCCATTACCAAATTTTGGCGCTGATGGCATTTTTATGAATGAAACCCTACAGGCGATCCATAAATTTCAGGCGTCACAAGCTTTAAGTGTCGACGGAATCGTGGGCACACATACCATCGATAGGCTAGATACCCTGCACAGCGGGTTCAATCAGCAACCCCCAAAAAATAAGGATGTCCCTCCGCCGGAAATCATTCCAGAAATTACCGAATGTCCCGTGGAGGAAGCCGACTTGGCGCAATCCAAAAAAATTCAAGCTAAGAGCAATCCGCCCCATATTCAGGCCAAACACCTATCCATTGATGAATCGATAGCGACTTATTCCAAAAAAGTCAATTCAGATGAAGCCACCGACCCAGTAGTGACGTCCAAAGGACAATTTTATTGGTCCAGTCTCATCAAGAGCCGCATCAACAAAATTGTGAGTGCGAGTATTACATTTATCGATCCATTAGCCAGCAAATTTTCGGCTTTGATGGATGCCGCCCAGGCAGGCGATGCTGCCAAAATGGCCAAGCTCATTGCCGAAATCCAAGCGGCACTGGCAAACAGGAATGGTACTTCAGCCGAAAACCTCAAAAAGTTGTTAATTCCCTCCAAGTCGGGAGCAACGGCTATCGGATTGTGGGGCAAATTCAACAAAATAAACAAAGTACCCCCAGATGTGGACCAACTCATCAACGTACACGACTACGCCAAAATTAGAAAGGAAGAAGCCACAGCATGCTGGTCTGTTGCCGACCTCATGATCAGGCGGTTTAATAGTCGAGATGGTTTTTCCAAAGCAGACCCAGACAAAAAACGAAATACAGCCAACAGTTTCGTCTCTGGTTTATCGTCAACCGCCATTAGGCATTTGAAATGGAACGGGAGCCGAACCAAAGGCGATGTGGTGACCTATGATTCCAAGTTAAGCGGTGTCGTTTCCAAAATGAAAAAGGCCTTAGACGACGGCTTCCTCATCCATGCAAGGGTGGTTAGCGGAACCAATTTTGGCTTTGGATTGCACGATGACCTAGTAAAATCCAAATTGGCCACACCCAATCCCGAAGAAAAAACAGTTTCAGGGCAAGCAGAACATTCGCTAGTGGTGATAGGCTACGATGGAGATAAGTTTGTGTTTTGGGATCCGGATTCCTCGGTAAGCAGTGTTTCGGGAAAACAAGGGTTCGGCCATCTTTTCTTTCAAAGCGGCCGCCTTACCACTGCTGAAAACGAGTTGCACGTAGAAGTAAGGGAAGATGGAAGTCATTTTTCCAACGGAAACAAAAGGTACCAAGTATTAAGCATGATTACACAATAAGATTTAATAAAACGATATGAAAACAACACTCAAAACCTACGCATTGCTTTTAAGCCTGCTATTGGCTTCATGCGCATCGTATTACGATCATTACACCCTTTCCGAAACCGTTTTTACCAAAGTAATGGTGGAAAGCCTTATCAACAAAGCAACCAGCCCATATGCCGATCATGAAGCAGCCGTAAACGATTTGCAACTTCAACTTCAAAAAATGCTACTCTACGAGAAAACAAAAAAGAAGAACCTAATCATGCAGCAAATGTGGGCCTTATTGAATTCGGAAAACTCCTCCCTACAAGGATTCCTGAAAACTTGGAAAGACCAAGGAACCTTAAGTCCGGTCTTTATTGAAGAGTTTTCCCCCGAAACCCTAAAGCTCTTTGACCTGATGATTGATTTCGAATCGCAAAAAGACGAAAAATCTGAAAGTGCACTGAAGCAGATTCTTAACGGAGTATTCAATTAAAAACAACAACCATGGATTTCGAAAAATTATTCAAGGAACTTAAAGACGAAGTACTTGCCTTGGTAAAAGATAAATTTGATAAAGAAGGGCAAAACATTACGCAAGATGTTTCCCTGTTTTTTGATGAAGCCAAAGACAAACTGAAGCGTTGGTCTGAATTGTTGGCGACCGGGGTCATTACCAAAGATGAGTACAAATTGCTCTTACTGAGCCAAAAGGACTTGGTCATCATGCATACCCTTCATAAAGCAGGTGTTTCTAACATCAAATTAGGGCATTTCAAGAACGCCGTCATTAATACCGTTATTGATAAAACATTGGCATTTATAGGGAACTAATGAAGGCATTTGCCCAAAATACCAATCCTAAGGGAGCTTCCAGACAGCCTTCGGGCCCTTTGGAAGCCACTCCTTTTTTTGGTGTTCAGGCAAAATTGTCCGTTGGAAAAAAGGACGATCATTTTGAAAAAGAGGCGGACCACGTAGCAGACAAGGTGGTCCAAAAATCGGAGCAACAGCCTTCCTTCTTTGCAAACAATTCATTTTTCCCAAAATCCCAACCTTCCGTCCAAAGGCTACCATTAGAGGAAGTCCAAAAACAGGAAGAAACCGAAGAGGTGCAAGAAAAGCCTCTTGCAGCTTCTATAACGCCACTCGTTCAATTGGCCTCCGATGATAATGCGGTACAGGAAAAATGTGAAGCTTGTGAAGCTGAAGAAACCCAAGAAATTCAAAGGCTTCCCTTTGAAGAGGTGCAAACCAAGCTTTCAGAAGCTTATACCCTTCAAAATAAATGTGAGGCCTGTGAAAAAGAGGAGTCGGTTCAAAGAAAAGCTTCTTCAGAAAAACAAGCCTCTGGATCTATTGAAAGCAGGTTACAATCGTCTAAAGGTGGCGGCAGCACAATGGCTGCCCATACCATGTCCCAAATGCAATCGGGCTTTGGAGCCGACTTCAGTCAGGTTCGCATCCATACCGATAGCAATGCAGTACAACTGAGCAAAGATTTGGGAGCTCAGGCATTTACGCATGGAAACGACATTTATTTCAATGAGGGAAAATACAACCCATCAAGTACCTCTGGCCAACATTTGTTGGCGCATGAACTAACACATACCATTCAGCAAGGCGGAAGTGCCTCAATGGCACAAAACAAAATACAACGATGGCCAGCCTGGGCCGATAGTGCTGTTAGTTGGGTAGCAGATACGGCAACTAGCGCTGCCAGTAGTGTCGCCGAGGGTGCTGCCTGGGTAGGCGGACAAGTGGCCGATGGTGCAGCTTGGGTAGGCGATCAGGTTTCTGCAGGCGTAAATTGGGTGGGCGATCAAGTAAGTGCTGCGGCCGATTGGATTATTGAACAACTTAATAGTGCTATTGATTCTGGAACCGATTTCCTAAACGAAAAATGGGAGGCAATAGAATCCTTTGGCACTTCTGCATTTGACGATATTAAAAATGGCTTTGGGAGCCTTGCTAGTATCATCACCTCTCCCATGTCTATTATTGTCGCTGCCCTCTCCGATATGAATGCCGATATCCTCCAAAGTGCATGGAACTTAGTTAAGGGAGGGGGAAATGCGCTGATGGCCGGTATAAATTCAGTAATAAACAGTGTACTGAACGCTGGGGAATTGCTCTGGGGAACGGTAACTGGTACTATAGATGGCATTTTTGATACCATTGATGGGCTTTTCAACAATAGCTTATTCGATTTACTGCCAGGATTTATTAAAAACGGCATACGGTCTGCCTTCAACGGACTTAGATCGCTCTGGACCAGAATTTCATCTTTCTGGACCGATTTATGGCAGCGGCTTACCAGTTTTGTCCGCGACATCATAGCCGCCGTTCAAGAATTTATTGAAAATGTGCTTGCGTTTGGCATCGAGCAAGTGATTTCTATGGTGGTAAAACTCAAGGAGCTATACAATTTCGTTATGGACACCATGATGGATCCAGCTGGAACCGTGGCTCCTATTTTACAGTCTATTGCGGCAAAGATCAGTTCAGAAGGGCCCGCAAAGTCGCAGCAGTTAGGAGACCAGTGGGCCAAAGAGAATTATACAGGTGAAAGTGCTCAATCCCAAGACAATGGTACTGTTCAAAGAGTAATGATCGACGGCGAGGAAAGGTCAACAGCATCGTTATGGGAAGTGCTGAAAGGGATATTATACTACCTGGGTGAAGCCTGGAAAGGGTTGACCTTTTCAAAAATCCTAGAGATGCTTTGGACGTCCCTCAAAGACCTGATTTGGCCATGGAGTGCCATTGGACAACAATTTGTTAACCTTTGGAATGACGACTGGACCTTGATGTACCAAAGCCTCTATGAGCCACGTAACTTCTTGGAGCACCCCATTGGATGTTTGCACGATATCTGGTCCAATTTCATGATTCTACTCGATTTCCCACTGGCTTTATGGAGAACCCTGAATAATGTTGTTGGCTTATTAATGGGATGGATAACCATTATTTTGGTGTTAGTCGGAGCTGTAATTGGCGGATTTGGTGGGGCTGCATTTTTTGGAATCGCCATTCCTCCTGGAATTGGAGCCGGTGCATTAGCCGGTCTTGCCCTGACCGAACCTATAGGGCTGATTTTAGCAGGATCCATCATCAGCGCTGAAACCACCGCTGCTGAAATAATTTTATGGCGCTTATTTACGGCCAACCAAGTTTGTGAAAAAAGACAAGTGGACATCATGCAGACGGTCTCAAGTGTCATTACTGCAGCAGTAACATTTGTGGTAGCCGCATTAATGATGCTTCTGGCAAAATTAATCTCCATGATTGCTGAATTCCTGAAAGGGGCGCCTAAAACTGCGCCGGTACCGGAGCCCGTGCTTCCAGAACCAGTTCCAGCACCAGGGCAGCCTATTCCACAACCTGGGCAACCCAGACCTGTTCCACAACCTACCCCACAACCTGGACAACCCAGCCCCGTTCCACAACCCGCTCAACCTGCCCCACAGCCCATACCGCAGGGACCACAAACACCTGCTCCCCCAGGCCCTGTACAGCCAGTTCCGCAGGGTCCACAAGGGCCGCAACCGATGCCTCCAAATGTAACTCCTTTGTTTCCGGCAACTCCAGAAGTGCCTGTCCCCGCAAATACACCACCTATGGAGGTTCCAATAGCTGCCAAATTTGAGGATGATTCCAAAGGAGAAGCCAAAGCACAGTTGGCACTGGAAGAAAATGAAGAAACCAAGGTTCAAAATAAGGAGGAGGTATTCGCACAACGAGAGGCAGATCCAGAAGTGGGAGGTGCTTCCATTGTCCAAAAAGCCAGGATAGACAGGATTAATCCCGATGCCTGTAAAAAAGACGATGACGAATTGCCAAAAACCCATGTAGAACACAATATGGATGGTGAAGGTAGAGCGAGTCATGTTATTGCAGACCCACTTACCAGATTACCAGGAAATACCAGAGGTTCCGACCCAACGGACGATGACGCTGTACCAAGGGGTTGGCCCCATGTACGCTCCTTCGACCTTTTCTATGATTCAAAAGGTATATTAAGGGTGACGAATTGGGTAAAGTTCCATTTATTACATAATAAGAATATGCACGGCCCCGGCGAGGGATGGAATTTGGTGCCTGCCCATAAAACAGACAATTCCAGTTACTATAGCAGTTTTGAAGAAACCATGGTAAGCAAACTTGGGCCAACTTCCAATGGAATCTATTCCTATGAAATTACGGTAGATGGATACCGCGAGGCGACCGATGAAGCTCCCTATTTGTCGGATTTCCCAGTCTCCTTAACAATTAATGCGAAAGAATATAATGATTATCACAATGATCGAACTAATACCACTCCTATTTTCTCGGGACAAACGTTTACGTTTAGTGTTTCACCCCAAAGATCAAGATCTCCAGACGAAGTTCCTTCGTTTATAATGAACAATGGCGGACGGCCTAATTTGGTTAAATTCACCAAGCTTGACGAATGGGGAGCTAGGCAATTTGCCGCAATTAAAGGCGCTACCTCGGTGGATGACATTGGAAGGGAGTTGGTAGAGAAACCATCCTCAACGAGGGATCAATTTGAGACACGGCTTGGATACCTTAGGAATGTTCGAGACAGCCTAGGTCCCTTCCATAGAAATGGTGTTCACGAGGCAAACGTATTTCTATTTTCGGAAAATGAAGACGTGAATATAATGCGTGGCGAAGTTGGTCAAAAAATTTCCGAATATGAGACCTTGCTTCGGGAAAACACTCATACTTTATTGAAACAGAAATTTGATGCAGTAGTGGATGCCGATAACGGGCTGTCTTCATCAGAAGTGAAACAACGAATTCAAGATGAATTCAATTTAAGCCGAACTACGGTGAACAATTATTTGAACGGAAGTTCAAGACCAAATCCACTTGTAATTCGTGATATTATAGCATTTTTAGACACTTTATAAATCGATTGTTATGGAACAAGATCGTCTTGAATTTTGGAGTAAGTACACCGACAGGCAAATTTTGGAAGCTATCCAAAAGTATCTGTATAAGCAATACGGATTCAAACAAGAGGCAAGTCTACAAATTGAAAACGATTTTATGAAGCACCTCTATTTTGCTACCCATGTTTTGGAATTTCTTATTGATGAGGGCTGGGAGGAATTCGAAAAGAGTGCATGGAATACTCCGGATTTCTATACTGCCATTGGGTTTTTCAACGGTAGGTTCTTAGACAGCATGAAACAGAGAATGGCCCAATATGAACCTGGAATTGACGATAGTGTACAGGAATATGCCATTGAAACCCAAAGCAGGTTGCAAGAGCACATTTCTGAAGCCATTCGGTTGCATCGGGCTCATTTCGATTCAATTTTAGGGCAACTTCAACCATTAATCGAGGAAAACATAAAGAGGCGTGATGCTATTTATAGGGAAAAATGGAAAGCATAAAGGCGTACCTTGTTGTGAGCAAGCCAAAACCAATTTTCAAGCCAAACTTGCTCTGCTTGATTCTGGGAAATTGTAGGGTTCAGGAAAAATCCCCTTGTTTCGCTAAGGAAGCTGTTGTAATTTAGTAAATAAACGTACTTATGGATAAAAAGGCCCTGTTCAATACCTTTATAGAGCACCTCAATCACTTGAAAAAGTCTTTCAAAAACTTCTTCAAGGCTTCCATCCTAAGCCTCTTGGTGATTGCCATTATCCTCTTGCTGCTCACACAAATGGACCAAGCATTTACTATGCTGGTTGACTTAGTGGAGAATACTCATTCCCGGTTTTCATTGTTTTTGGCATTCCTGTTCATCAATGCGCTGGCCATTGTACTTTCGCACTACCCTATTTATACTTACTACGCTGCCAACCTCAACAATTCGGAAAATTATACCGTTTGGATTAAAGTACATCCCTTTAACTTTTGGCCACTTAGAAAATTTCCGGCCTACATCTATAAAGCCAAAGAAAATACAACCTACAAACCTGACAACTGGGCCAATTACCTTCGTTATTCCCTTGGTTTATTAATTCACTTTGTATGGATTCATTTCATCATCAGTAGTTTTGAACCGAATCTGCTTTTCGAAAATTTTCCACTGCCTACCATAAAAATCATTATTTACATCCTCCTTTTCCTTCCCATGCTGTCCTACATCTATGTTAAGGAACGCTTCACTCGACTTAAAAACAACAAGGATGCTGGAAAACTAAAAAGGTATTACAAACGTTTGGGAATAACTTATTTTGTGGTGGGCTTGCTGAGTTTAATATTACTCATTCTTACAGTATGTTTGGTGACCTTCAGCCCCATCGGTTTTATTACACTCTTGCTTACCAGCTATGTGTTGATGATTAATTACCTGTTCTTTCGACTCCTAAGAACTAGGTCTACAGAGGTGCTGAATACCCTTACCAGCCCACTTTTGGTTGCAGTAGCGTTATTCATTCGTTTGATAAAGCACTTTGAAAAAGCCGAAAACTATTTGATGCTTTTCAATTTTAACTTCATAGTTTCCATAATCCTGTTGGTATATTCCAGCTTTGCCAGCATAAAGGGATGGGGGCTTACCAATGGCATTCCAATTTTGTTGGCCTTTTTCTACTTCTATTACTTCATCATCGCTAGTTTGGGTAAGTATTTTTTTGTGGCAAAAAAAATGGATTTGTTTTCCACCGCCCGATTTAAGATCATTTTTGGATTTACTGCACTATTGGTGGTTTTGGTATTGATAAGCAAGTTAGGTTCCATTGAAACTAGGACCCACGAGTTGGATTTAGTGGAAAACAAATTGCCAGAAATAACCGAAAATCAATTTTGGAGCAAACTGGAAGAAAAACACAACACCACGTTATTCCTAATTGCATCCCATGGAGGCGGGCTGAAAGCCAACGTATGGACCCTAAACGTCTTGAACACCCTCCAAATAGAGAGCAAAGGAGCGTTGCTGGACAATACGATTGCGCTTTCTGGGGCATCGGGTGGATCTTTGGGGTTGGCATTATATACGGGTTTATACCAGCAGGATGGTAAAAACTTTATAGCCATACAGCAAAAAATAGATACCCTTTCACGACAGAACTATACTTCCATCGACCTTACTTTTACTTTTGGGTTGGATTCCTATCGCAAAATCTGGCCCTTTAACCAACGCCTTGGGGTTAGGGATCGGCCTTATTATGCCATGCGGAAATACCAAAACCATATTGAAGACCAAAAATCCAATACACTTTCCGATACATCGTTTAGGGACTATTGGTTAAGAGCCTACGAAAGAACAGGCTACTACCCTAGCCTTATCATGAATACAGCAAGTACCAAAGGTAGCCGGGGCATTTTGTGGTCTGTAAAACCCAACCATTTTGAAAGCCTGTTTCCATTTGCAGAAAATCTGGCAACGCTCTATCAAAATAAGACCTTGCCTTACTATCAAGCGGTTTCAACCACCAATCGCTTTCCTGTTTTTAGTCCGGCGGCTAAAATTCCGGGTTATGGTCATTTTATAGATGCCGGTGCCATCGACAATAGTGGCTTATTGGGATGTTTGGATGTGCACAACTATTTGTTACGCAACACAACACTCCTTCATGATAAAAAAGTGGTCTATGTGGAAATCATCAACAGTAAAACCCTATACGTCCATTTTTTGGTGGAAAAATTCAAAAAGGAAAACCACATCGACCATATCGTCAAGAACGAAGTAGAAACCGATAACATTGTAGCCGACCTTCAGACAGGACTCAACCTGGATAAGATTCCTGGTTATTTGAGTAATTATCTAAGCAACTGGGAAAAAGCACAACCTTCCAAAATTCAATACTATCAATTGTTCATGCCCCATAAGGTGTCGTTGAAGGATGTCGAAAACTATTTGGCTGGAGCCATCGCCAATGATGCAGTGAAAAAGCAATTATCCAACTTTTTGGCTGTGGAAAACAATGAAATCCTTACCCTTACAGAAAAACCCGATAAGAGTTTTTTTGATCCTTGGAAGTTTTATGAACCTACCCTATCCCGTCATTTAAGCAAAAGCAGCTTGGCTTATGTAAAAGCCATTCTGAAACATCCCATGCTCAGAAAACAATTTTCAGAAATTACGGCCCTTGCCAATACTCAAAATCCTTCCGATGAAAACCCTTAAATACAAAGCTACAGGACCCGAAGTTTATACCCTCGAAGAACTATTGCTTTCCCTAGGCTACGAACTGGATGTAAATGAGTACTTCGGGAAAGATACCGATACGGCAGTTAAGGACTTTCAACTAAAACACCAATTGGTTGTGGACGGAATTGTAGGGCCCAAGACTTGGTCAAAGTTGGTGGCAGCCCAAAACCAAGTCACGCTATTCAATGATAAATTTCTCAGTGAGTCCGATCTAAAGGTTTTTGCACAGAAGTTTCAGGTGGAATTGGCAGCAGTAAAAGCGGTGAATGAAATTGAAAGCAGCGGTAAGGGATTTCTTTTGGACGGGAGGCCAAGGATTTTATTTGAAGGACATATTTTCTGGAAACAGCTTCAAAGCAAGGGTATCGACCCACAATCATTGATTTCAACCAAAACTGAAAACGTACTTTATAAAACTTGGACCAAAAAATATTATCAGGGCGGAAAACAGGAATACGACCGTCTTGAAAAAGCCGCAGGACTGGATGAGGACGATAGGGTGCATGATGCTGCTTATGAGGCAGCTTCTTATGGATCTTTCCAGATTATGGGTTTTCATTGGGCTACCCTTGGGTATCCCAATGTGGATAGCTTTGTGTCGCATATGTACACCCATGAAAAGGCTCATTTGGAAGCATTTGGAAAATTCTGTCAAGTAACCAATTTAATGAAACACCTTCAAAACAAAGATTGGGAAGCCTTCGCAAAAGGGTATAACGGTCCCGGTTACAAACAAAATAAATACGATGCCAAACTGGCTGCTGCCTATCAAAAATATAGCTCATGAATACGATGACCAACAATACCGATCTGTCGAAAGTATTTTCCTTTCTGAGGGAAATTATTGCATGGAGGATGCAAAACCCCGAGGGAAATTTTGATTCGGAAGCACCCAAATGTGAACTTGAAAACCTTGGAAATTCCTTACTGCCCTCCTTTGCTAAGGAACAACAATTGTCGCAAAAAGAATGTGTGATTCTTTTTTTGGCCATGGCACCCCATATTTTGCCCGACTTTCTAATCACGACCGTTTCGGACGTTTTTCCCAATGGAACGGATTTTCCTATATTCGGAGGCACCAAGGGCAAACACCACCGTGGTATTCTTCCCACTGGAGAAACCGTTCAATTCCTTTTGGCCGGAAACAACCTCAACGAAAGGATTGCTTGCAATTTCTATTTTGAGGAAGACCACCTTTTTTATACCAAGGAACTCCTATACCTAGACAGCGTACCCGAAGGGGAACCACTGATGAGTGGAAAATTGTTACTGTTTCAAGAGGCTGTGCACCTTTTGACTACTGGGAAGGTTCCTCCTCCAAAGCTGAGCACCGACTTTCCAGCAGAGCGCTTGGACACCTCCCTCACTTGGGACGATTTGGTGTTGAATCCCAAAACGGAAAAATTTATCAAAGAACTGGAAATCTGGTTGCTTCACAATAAGGAATTTATGGAAGAATGGGGCATGAAAAATCGCGTGAAAGCTGGATATCGGGCATTGTTTTACGGCCCACCAGGCACGGGAAAAACCTTGACTGCCAGTTTGTTGGGAAAATATACCCAAAAACCTGTTTACCGAATCGACCTCTCTACGGTAGTTTCGAAGTACATTGGTGAAACTGAAAAGCATTTATCGAATTTGTTCAACAGGGCAGCAAACAAAGACTGGATCTTGTTTTTTGACGAAGCCGATGCCATTTTTGGAAAACGAACCAATGTTAGGGACGCACACGACAAATATGCCAACCAAGAAGTTTCCTATTTACTTCAGCGGGTAGAAACCCATCCGGGATTGGTTATTTTGGCTTCCAATGTTAAGGACAATATTGATGAAGCGTTTACACGGCGGTTTCAGTCGTTCTGCCCCTTTGAATTGCCTGGAGAACGGGAACGAAAACTGCTGTGGCAAATCAATTTGCCCAAAAAATTGCTGATCGCTCAGGAAATTGATTGGAATCTTATTGCAAAAAAGTATTATTTAAGCGGATCCAACATTGTAAACATCATCCAATATTGTAGCCTACAGGTTTTGTACCATAAGCAGAGTGAGCTTACCCTTGAAATATTGATGAGGGGGATAAAAAGAGAGTATCACAAAGAGGACCGCCTATTTTAAAAAAAGGGGCATTGTAAAAAAACGCCCCTTTTCTACAATAGAAAAATTAACTACTGCATCACTTCTTCCAAGGTTACTTCTTCCCCATCCTTGTCCAAAAGCATCACTTCATCAAAGCCCATGGATTTAAATTGTGGGTATTGGGTGGTCGCATCCCCCACTACCAAGTAAGCCATTTTTGAAGGATCCAAATACTTGTTGGCCAACAATTGGTGCTGCTCTAAGGTCATGTTTTTTATGACCGATTCTTCGCCTGCAATGTAATCGGGAGAAAGGTTGTAAGCGCTCATTTCCTGGAGCATCCCCAACAAAGCAAATTGTGTTTCAAAGCGACGTGCATTCGATTTAATCAAGGCGTTTTTTGTAAACGTCAAATCGTCTTCTGAAATGCCGTCCCTATACTTGTTGATTTCATCCCTAAAAATTGTAACAGATTCCCCCGTTGTATTGGTACGGACACTCGAGGATGCGGTAAACGTACCAGGAACTTTACCACCACCAAAATTGGTCCGGGCCCCATAGGTGTATCCTTTTTCTTCCCGAAGAATCAAATTTACGTTACCGCTGAAAGACCCTCCCAGTTTGTAATTCATTACTTCTACCGGGTAAAAATCCGGGCTTGTGCGGGGCAAAGCTATATACCCAATATTGATTACCGATTGTTTGGCGTTGGGGATATCCACAAAATACAATGAAGCCTTATCACGTGTATTGGCAATGGGATATTCCGGAATTGTTACTTCCTTCGCAGCCCAATTGGATTCAATGGCCGAAAGGGCTTTTAGGGTTGCTGGCTTATCTATTTTTCCAACAATTTGAAAATTGGTGATGGACGGTGAAAAATTCTTTTCATAAAAGGCCTTTAGGTCGTCCATGGTAATGGCTTCCACAGAGGATTCATCCCCAACGGCAGGGTAACTAAAAATATGGTTTTTGCCATAAAGGACTTTGTTGAACACATTCCTGGCCACCGTATTTGGATCGGCGGCAGAGCGTTTGATTTGGTTAATTGTAGCCGTTTTGATTCTCGCGAATTCTTCTTCGTCCCAACGGGGCTCCAATAAAATTTCCTTCACCAATTCCATAGTCGCATCAAAATTACGCACCAAGGTATTTCCTTGCACGACGATCGATTCGTTGGTGGTATACATATTGATGCTCGCGCCAAGCATTTCGATGGCTTCTTCAAGTTCTTCAGGGGTTTTGGACGCGGTTCCTTCCATCATGATGTCCGTCATGAGATTAGCTACTCCATTGTGGTTCATATCATCTAAAAGGTGTCCTCCCTCAATGACAAAGCTAAAGTTGACAGTCGGAATTTCATTTTGGGTAATACCATACACTTTCAGTCCGTTAGAGAGTTCAGCCGTCCACGTTTCCGGAATGTTCAAGGCGGGTGCAGGGCCTTGCTCTGGTTCTACAGAACGGTCAAAATTGGTAGGCGTTTTAACAATCTCTTCACCGGAATCCACCACCGTCTTTTCAACATTCTCCTTAATTTCCTCTTCCACCACTGGGGCCTTTTCGGAATTTTCCGCAATCAATGTCATTTGGCCCTTTGGTACAAAACTGGTCAAAACAAACGGCTTGCCTTTTATGTATTTTTCATACACCCGCACAACATCTTCCTTGGTCACTTTTTTGATGTTTTCGATATCCGTTTCTATGAATCCGGGATCTCCAGCAAAAACATTGTATTGACAAAGTTGAAACGATTTGCCAAGCACACTGCTGATGCCGTTGTAAAATTGGGTTTCCAATCCAGCCTTGATACGCTCGATGTCTCGATCGGTAACTCCTTCTTTCTCGAACAATTCAAATGACTCAAAAATGGCGGCTTCCACATCGTCCAAATCTACCCCATCATTTGCTGTAATGCGTACATGAAACTCGCCAGCAATTTGCTGCGAATTGTTATAGGCAGAGGTTCGGGCCGTAAGCTCCTTTTCCTTTACCAACACCTTGTACATAGGGGCTTTTTTACCACTGGAAAGAATTTCGGCCAAAAAGTCCAAGGCGTAGGCATCGTCGGTATATTGTTGTACCGTGGGCCAGACCATATTCAGCTGTGGAGCTTGAGCAAAATTATCTTCGTGGTACAAGCGTTTTGTTTCCGAAATAGTTACAGGTTGCGGCTCCATTGGGGCTACTTCCTGTCGTCTTTTGATTTCACCAAAGTATTTCTCAATCAAAGCCTTAGCTTCCTCTTTTTCAAAATCGCCTGCTAAAACCAAGGTAGCATTGTTAGGGCCATAAAAACGGTCGTAAAATTCCTTCACATCTTCTACGGTAGCATTTTGCAAATCAACAAGCTCTCCTATAACTTGCCAGTTATAGGGGTGTCCTTCAGGGTAAATATTTTTGTCCAATACCCAGTTGGTATGACCGTAAGGGTTGTTGTCTACGCGTTGTCTTTTTTCGTTCTGAACCACCTCTTGTTGGTTGTAGAAAGCCGATTCCGTAACGGTATTGATCAAATACCCCATGCGATCACTTTCCAGCCACATCACCATTTCCATAGCATTTTTGGGAACTACTTCATAATAAATAGTTCCATCTTTCCAAGTACCGCCATTTAAGGTTCCTCCAGCATCCTGAATTTTTTTGAAAAACTGGTCCTGAGGCACATTTTCCGATTCCTGAAATAACATGTGCTCAAAGAGGTGCGCAAAACCGGTACGACCAGTTTTTTCCCTGTTGGAACCTACTCCATACTGAATGGCTAGGGAAACAATGGGGTCGCTTTTGTCCTGATGTAATACTACATCAAGGCCATTGGCCAACTCGTATTTTTCGAAATCGATCGAAAGTTTGGCACTATCGGAATCCGCTGTTTTTGATTCTTTACACGAGGTCAATAGCAATGTCGCAGCTAAAGAAAAGAGGAAGTAACTAATTTTTATGGAATTCATTTTTTGATTGTTTTGTGAATTTTTAAAGATACTATTCCCCAAAAAATAAGTCCTTAAAATAGTGTTAAATACCCTTCAAGGGTGTTTTGCAACTAGTCGAAACTGTGAAACTGACTGAAATCATTTTTTCAAATGTGATATTTGTTGAATTTAGACTTATATTACAAGGAAATGGGCGAACAAAAAGTAGATCTTCCCTCAAACAACCAAGAGCAGGCCCTTTATGTCGAGCGACTTCTTCAGGATATTGAAGCGTTGGAATGGATGCTTGAGCACAATTATTTTGAGAGTGGAATTACACGAATTGGTGCTGAACAGGAGTTTTGCCTCGTAACCAAAGATTGGCGCCCTGCAAAGAATGCAGAGGAAATCCTCGAAAAAATTGACGATCCCCACTTTACAACAGAACTTGCAAAATACAACCTGGAAATCAATCTCGACCCTGTTGTTTTGGAGTCGGACTGCTTTACCAAAGTAGCAACACAACTGCAATCATTATTGGATAAAGCCGATGCTACTGCCCGGGAAGCAGGCTCTCGGGTTGTTCTCACAGGTATTTTGCCTACCATTACCCAAAACCACCTGCATCTGGACTACCTTACGGACCGTCCACGTTACAAAATACTCAACGATAGGCTCATGCGTTTAAGGGGGTCGCACTTTTACCTACACCTTATGGGAGTGGACGAACTGAGCATTCGTCACGACACCGTACTCTTTGAAGCGTGCAATACCAGTTTCCAACTGCACTTGCAAATAGATCCGGAAGACTTCATCTCCAGTTTTAATTGGGCACAAGCTATGGCCGGCCCTGTGTTATCAATTTGTGCTAATTCGCCCTTGCTGCTGGGCAGGGAGCTATGGAACGAAACCAGGGTGGCATTGTTCCGGCAAAGTATCGATACCCGACAAACTTCCCTAGCCCTTAAGGATCAATTGCCCAGGGTTTCCTTCGGAAGCAATTGGGCCAGTGGCAATGTCGCAAACATCTACAAGGATAATATTTCGCAGTATAAAAGCATTTTGACTACAGAAATAAGCGAAAATCCACTTGAATTACTCCAACAAGGAAAAATTCCCAAATTGAAGGCTTTGGGGCTTCACAACGGAACAATCTATCCATGGAATCGTGCTTGCTATGGCGTTACTAATGGAAAACCACACCTTAGGATTGAAAACCGATACATCCCCTCTGGACCATCAATTATAGACGAGATGGCCACTTTCGCCTTCTGGGTAGGGTTAATGAAAGGGCGACCCAAAAAATTCGATAATATGGAGGCCGTTATGGATTTTCGCGAAGCAAAAACCAATTTCATCAAAGCAGCGCGTAATGGAAAGCAAACGGTTTTGTGCTGGGATGGCAAAACCTACGATGCCCCTGAATTGGTGACCAAGGAATTCCTTCCGTTAGCCTATGAAGGTTTAGAATCCTGTGGGATCGATCATGATTCCATAGAACGTTATTTGGAAATCATTGAGCGCCGTGTGGCAAAAAAAAGTGGGGCGCAATGGCTGGTTTCCAACTTTAGGAAATTGCAAAGATCCCAGAAAAAAGATCATGCACTGCGCCTTATTACCCGCGGGATGTACAAAAACCAAAAAAAGGGGGAGCCTGTTCATGAATGGCCAGATATTAAAGCGGAAAAACCCTTGAAAGATAGTTCGCCTTGGGTTGGGCACATCATGACAACCCGTTTATTGACCGTTAAGGAAAATGACTTAGCCGATCTGGCCACCAGTATTATGCGATGGAAAAACATCCACCACATGCCTGTTGAAAACGAAGAGGGAAAACTTACTGGCTTGCTTACTTGGACCCATGTGGGAAACTCTGGAAATCACATGAAAAATCCAACCCAATTAGTTAAGGACATTATGGTAGAAAAGGTGGTCACGACCCAAGCCACTACTCCCGTGGAAGATGCTATTTCCATTATGAAGGAACAATTGATAGGGTGCTTGCCCGTAATGCAAAATGGTGAATTGGTGGGAATTATTACCATAAAGGATGTAATGGCCTATGATAAGGAATAACACCGTCGAAAAAAAGACTACATACCACCGAATCATTGGAACCTTTGAAGGCTCCAAAAAAGGCCCCACCCTAATTTTTGTTGGAGGCATTCACGGAAACGAACCCAGCGGCGTTATGGCCTTGCAAAAAGCCATACAAGACCTTAAGCCCTTTGCCTCCCAATTTAAAGGGAAAATGATTGCCCTTACCGGAAACATAAAAGCCCTGGAGGCTGGGGTGCGGTTTTTAGAAGTGGATTTGAACCGGCAATTTACTAAGGATAAACTCAAATCGCTTCAAGAAAAAACCCCACGGCAAGCTGACCTCCAAGAGCAATACGAGCTGTTAATGCTTCTGGAACAAATTCTGGAAGTAGAAGAAGGCCCCTTTTACTTTTTTGACCTGCACACCACATCGGCTGAAACCATCCCCTTTTTGACCATCAACGACAGTTTACTTAACAGGAGTTTCACCAAACAGTACCCCCTACCCATCGTCCTTGGAATTGAAGAATATCTGGATGGCCCGTTACTAAGTTACATTAATGAGCTGGGTTATGTGGCGTTTGGATTTGAAGGAGGACAGCATCAATCGCGTTTTGCTTCCGAAAACCATTATTCGTTTATATTCTTAACCTTAGCATTTACAGGCTGCCTTGAAAAAGAGGCCTTTAATTTCAGCTCGGAGTATCAGCGCCTTTCTGCCATAGCCCAAAGAAACCAGTGGTTTTATGAAATCATCCATAGGCAAGAAGTCCCCCGTCAAGGTACTTTTTCCATGGAACCTGGTTTTCATAATTTTCAACGGATTCACAAAAGACAATTGTTGGCAAAAATCAACGATTGCGACTCATTGGCCCCCTATTCCGGAAAGATTTTTATGCCGTTGTATCAAGGCAAGGGGGAAGATGGCTACTTCATCATCAAAAGAATTCCTTTTATTTTTTTATGGTTGTCCCGATGGTTGCGCAATACCAAAATGGATCGGATTCTGGTATGGCTACCCGGAGTCCATTGGGGTGATAGTAATCGACAAAGCCTATATGTAGACAAAAAAATTGCTCGGTTTTTTACCAAGGAAATTTTTCACTTATTTGGGTATCGAAGCAAAAAAATAGATCAAGATCATTTGGTGATGAAAAATAGGGAGGCTGCATCGAGGAGAAATGAGTATAAGAGAGAAAGTTGGTCTTAATAAGTTCTTACTAACAGAAATCGTTTTTTAATATTTGGATTTCTTTACTTTCCAGAAACTTTCCATTATTTTGGTTGTTACAAAAATCAGTACGAATGAAAATCTCGTTTTTGGATAAAAAATACAATCCGTATTTAATATTGTTGTTACTCGCTGCCTTGGCATTGAGGCTCTATAATTTGAACTACGAAGGCCTTTGGAACGATGAGTTATTTACCGCAGATACTGCGAACCCGTCGCGCTCGCTTGGAAAGGTAATTGATATCATGAAGTTTGATGTTCATCCCCCACTTCATAATTTGTTATCCAATTTATGGTGCCGAATTTTTAGTTTCAATGATACTTCATTAAGAATTTTTAGTGTATTATGGGGGTTATTGGCCGCTTTTTCACTGTTCCAATTGGCCAAACTGTTGTTCAACAAAAAAGTGGCTCTTTATACCCTGCTATTGGTGGTGGTTAATTCGTACCTCATCCGCTATAGTCAGGAAGTGCGTTCGTACTCCTTTTTTATGGCCTTATCCAACTATTCGTTTTTTTACTTTGTAAAACTTATGCGCGGGGTTCCTTCAAAAAAAACACTTATAGGGTATATTGGCTTTACCACGGCATTGTTATACACCCACTACTATGCGCTGTTTGTTTATGCAGGACAAGGAGTAATGCTTTTGCTTTTATTGCCCTGGAAAGCCCTAAAAACCCATTTTAAACAATATGCCCTTAGTTTTGCCGTCCCTATTTTGTTATTTTCAGCATGGATTCCCATACTTATCAAACAATTAAAAGTACCACATCAATCTTGGCGAGATACCCCTTCGGCAAAAATGATTATCACTTACTTTCAGGAGTTTTTTAACGACTACCTCCTTTCTACGATAAGCTTAATTCTCATTGTGGGAACCATTTTCATGCTTCTATTCCAAAAGTTTACAAACAAATACTCTTTTTTCAAACCTTTTCTAAAACACCAAAAAGCTTTGTGGTTGCTTTGTGGATGGACTATTTTTTACTTTTTCTTTCCCATGGTGCAGTCCAAGGTTTCCAACAGTATATTAGTCTCTAGATATTTTATAGTAGTCCTTGGGCCCATCCTAATTTTACTTGGATTCTATATTTCCAAAATTCCAAAGAAAAAAAATATACGAAATGGCTTTGTAACTTCTGTAGTTATTTACAGCTTGCTCGTGCTTTTCCTTAATGACCGCCCCTATTATACACAATCAACCTCCTATAGAGAGATTGCCCAAGATGCTAGAAATATTAATCCAGAGGCCTATGTGTTATTTATAGGAAACCATAGAAGATATTTTGATTATTACCTACAGCAAAATAATATCCGAAAGAAGAACGGCTACCTTGAGTCATTTTCAAAACTTCTTGAAAAAGACCAACCTGAAGAGTATTTTCTATTTTTGGACTTACGGTTGACTCCAAAAAATTTCAAGAACACGATTCCTGTCGTTTCAGGGTACCATCAAATTTCGGAGAAGACCTATTACAATCAAAATAATATTAAGACCGTAAAATTGGTTCGTTACCAAAAGGATAAAAGTACGTTATGATTCCCTATATCAACCTATTTAGAGTACACCAATGGGTAAAAAACCTATTTGTATTTTTACCGCTATTTTTTTCGGGGCACCTTTTCGATACGTCTTTGCTGTGGGAATCTATTTATGCTTTTGCGGTGTTTTCGTTGCTAGCCAGCCTTATTTACGTAATCAATGATTTTAAGGATTTGGAAAAAGATCGTTTACACGACGAAAAGAAAATGCGACCTTTGGCCTCAGGAGCTATCGCTCCAAGAAATGCTTTGTTAAGTTGTATTCCCATTGTTGTATTACTATTTTTCCTTTGTGTTTACAAATTTTCACCCATGCAACTGGTCCCACTTGGTATTTACTTTTTGCTGAACCTGGCTTATACTTTTGGGCTAAAATCCATCGCTATTTTGGACATCGGGATCATTGCCATCGGATTTGTACTTCGGGTAATTTTTGGAGGTGTGGTTACGGGGATTGAAGTGTCCAAATGGGCCTTTTTGCTGACATTTTCTTTGGCCCTGGTCTTGGCGTTGGGCAAGCGACGTGGCGAGTTGATGGCGTCTCATGAAGGAAAAAGGGCTTCATTAACGGGTTACAACCTTGCCTTTATTGATGCTGCACTAATCAGCTCCGTTACAATCACCATCGTTTGCTATATTATGTACTCCATAGCGCCTTCTGTGGAAGCGCAATTTGGGTTTTCCCATCTCTACGCTACTTCCTTGTTTGTTATCTTAGGGGTATTCCGGTATTTGCAACAAACTTTTGTGTATCAAAAAACCGAATCCCCTACCAAATTGATTTACAAAGATCCCTTTATCCAAATAAATATCCTGTTATGGATTTTGAGCTTTGGGTTGATTATTTACAACAAATAAATCTGTGGGCAAAAAGCTGTTTCTTTACGATTTTGACGGTACAATTACCAAAAAGGACTCTTTGTTCTTGTTTTTGAAGTATTCCTCAAACACTTCCAGCTTTGTTGGTAAGTTCCTCGTCTTTTCGCCCCTCTTCTTTCTGGCCAAGCTTGGGCTGTTTTCCAAATCAAAAATCAAGGAACGCTTTGTTGCCGCTTTTCTGAAAGGGAAAACGAAAAGTCAATTAGATATTATGGCAGAAGGGTTTCTTGAAAACCTCATAGAAACCCGCGGGTTTCGAGAAAAAGCCCTTCAATCGATTGAAAAACACAAGAAAGAGGGAACGGTATATATCGTTTCTGCATCCCTGGACATTTGGCTAGGTCCCATCGCCGCATATTTAGACGTAAAATTAATCTGTACCCAAGCGCACTATCAAAAGGGGCGTCTTATGGGCAAATTCCTTGGGCCCAATTGCAATGGGGAACAAAAACCCATTAGGGTAAGAGCAGAAATCGACCTGGATGCTTATAATGAAATCCACTATTTTGGCGATTCCAAAGGGGATCTTCCCATGAAGAGTGTGGTCCACCAATTTTATTACAAAATGTTCCATTGAAGTAGTTCCATTGACTTCAAGGCAAAACTCCTAGCAGCTAATCAACAAGTTCGCCCGTGGCCAATGTTTGGCCAAAATCGTATTTGGTTGGGCGTTGAGGTCGTTCTCCGGCTACCCCAATCACTGGGTAATACTTGCGCACTGCGACTGAAAAAACAAACCTGCCCGGGAAGTAATTGGGCTGAATGGGATTGTTTTCAAGTTGAACCACATAGACTCCCGAAGGTTTCTCTTTTATGCTTTTTACTTGGCGTTGGTAGGCACTAGCATGATTCTTACTAGCCATGTAATGAATCTCAAAATGTTCTTTCTTAAGTTTGGTAACGGGTTTTCCGTCTTCTTCTTTTGATACACTTACCACAAAAAGAAAATCCCCGAAAAGTTGGCTGGCCTTGGCCGATACAATGAGTCGTTTCATGATGTTAACTTTGATGCCTGAAATCTATAGACTTTGAAATCAATACCATAGAGTTATTTGATGGTTATCGAAAGGGTCTTTTCCCCCTTTTTTTAACACTTCACCCCAACCATCCATCCCGATCTAGGCTTCGGTATTGAATGGCTTCGGAAATATGATGGCCTGCAATGTGCTCCAGACCCTCTAAATCGGCAATGGTTCGGGCCACTTTTAGGATGCGATCGTAAGCACGTGCAGACAGGTTGAGCCGTTCCATGGCTTGTTTCAGTAAATTTTTGGACGTTTCATCCAATTGGCAAAAATTCCGAATCTGTTTTACCCCCATTTGGGCATTGTAATGTACTTTTTCGAGGTCCTGAAACCGTTTGGTCTGTAACAACCTTGCCTGAGTTACACGTTCGCGAATATGGATACTTTGTTCCCCCTTTTGACCGTTACTCAACTTTTCAAAAGGAACTGGAGTCACTTCCACATGAATGTCAATGCGATCTAGTAATGGCCCCGAAATCTTGCTTAAATACCGCTGCATTTCAGCTGGGGAGGATACTACCGGGGCATCGGGTTCGTTGAAATAGCCCCCAGGGCTGGGATTCATGCTGGCAACCAACATAAAACTTGCCGGGTACGTTACCGTAAATTTGGCACGGGAAATGGTTACTTCCCGGTCCTCCAAAGGCTGGCGCATCACTTCCAGTACACTCCGTTTGAATTCCGGCAATTCGTCCAAAAATAAAACGCCATTGTGGGCCAATGAAATTTCGCCTGGCTGCGGGTATTGCCCTCCTCCTACCAAAGCCACATCACTAATGGTGTGGTGTGGCCCGCGAAACGGCCTGAAAGTCATGATACCCCCTTTTTCCAAGGTGCGGCCCGCCACACTGTGAATTTTGGTCGTTTCCAAAGCTTCGTTCAAGGTAAGTGGTGGCAAAATACTGGGCAAACGCTTGGCCAACATGGTTTTACCGCTTCCCGGAGGTCCAATCAGTATGATGTTGTGTCCTCCCGCAGCGGCAATTTCCATACACCGCTTGATGCTTTCTTGCCCTTTCACATCGGCAAAATCAAATTCAGGATTTTCCAGATGCTCGTAAAACTCGGCTTGCATGTCTACTTTAGTGGCTGTCAGGTCCTTGCCCTCATTGAAAAATTCAATCACTTCCGTAATGGTTTCAATTCCGTAAACGGTTAATCCTTCCACAATACCTGCTTCTTTTGCATTCTGCCTGGGAAGGATAAACCCTTTGAAACCTTCCTTTTGCGCATTGATGGCAAGAGGAAGAGCTCCTCGAATGGGTTGTAGGGTACCGTCCAAAGACAGCTCACCCATAATGACATAATCAGCCAAGGGTCTTTGTTCCAAAATCTGACCCGTAGAGACCAAAATACCCATGGCCAAGGTAAGGTCGTAGGCAGAGCCCTCCTTGCGTAGGTCGGCAGGAGCCATGTTTAAGGTAATTTTTTTTCCAGGAATTTTATAGCCATTGTTTTGAAGGGCTGCCGCAATTCGGTAATTGCTCTCTTTGATGGCATTGTCGGGAAGTCCTACCAAATGGTAGCCTACGCCCAAATCGGTATTGACCTCGACCGTAATGGTGGTTGCTTCGACCCCAAGCACGGCTCCCCCATATACTTTGGTAAGCATAGCGTTTCTATAGCTTTAATTAAAAGGGGAGTTTAGTTTGGGTAAGTTAGGAAAAATTATTCAAATAGGATTGGGGGAACCAAACTGTTCTTCATGGCAAAAATGACCAGTCCTGCCAAATTCTTTGCTTCTGTTTTTTCCAAGAGGTTTTTTCGGTGCACTTCTACGGTTCTTTTACTGATGAAAAGTGCGTCTGCTATTTCTTGTGACGTTTTTTGAAGGCAGATCAATTCCAACACTTCCCGTTCCCTCTGGGTGATGAAATTTTCGTCAAAAACGGTTTTGGAATCGGCTTTATTTGATGGGTGTGCAAATCCTTTCAAGGCATTGATGACCTCGGTATCGTAATAAAAACCGTTGTAATACACTTGCTTGATGGTGTGCACTACTTTTTGTGGAGGCGAGTTTTTAACCAAATAAGCACTGGCCCCTACTTCAATCATGTTACGGATAAAAGGTTTGGTGTTGTAAGTAGTTAGTGCAATAATGTTAACCTCGGGAAATGATTGGCTAATCTCTTTGGTCGCTTCAACACCATTCAATTCGGGCATTTTGATGTCCATAATGACCATGTGCGGTAAGGTTTCGGTGGTTTTCAGAAATTCAATCAATTCCCTTCCATTGGTAGCCTGAAATACAATTTCAATTTCCGGATCCCTAGAGAGTATGTGTGACATACCAACCCTGAAAAGTTCTTCATCATCGGCAAGTACGATCTTAATGTTCATTGTTACGTTGGTATTTTATTTCAACACGCATTCCAGCTTCCGGGGCCGATTCCAACATAAATTCGGCATTCATCAATAAGGCACGATTTTCAATGCCACTCATGCCCAGCCCTTTTGCTGTTTTGGCCTTAACGACTTCAAAACCCTTTCCGTCATCGGTGTATTGCAAAGATAATAGGTTTTCAGAACACCTCAAGGAGAGCACAATGGCTTTGGCTTCCGAATGCTTGATGGTATTGTTAAAAAGCTCTTGTACAATCCTAAAAAAATGCAACTCGTTGGTACTGGACAACACCCCTTCCGGATAGGAAATGTTGTACTGTATCTGGAACCGCTGCGCAGCATCGACCTCTTCGCACAATTCTTCCAAGGCAGCTTTCAAACCAAATTTTTCCAAGGTAGGCGGCAACAGGTCATGTGCAATCCTCCTAGAGCTTTCCAAAACCGATTTGGTGACCTTTTGGATGCCTTCACCAATTCGGTGGGTGTCTTCTAGGGTGATGTCCTTTTCGATCAAAAAATTGGCATTTAAGGAGACCACGTTCAATTTAGAACTGATGGCATCGTGTAGGTCCTGGGCAATCCGTTTGCGTTCTTCTTCTTGGGTTAGAATAGTTGCTTGCAGGAGTTCTTTCTGGTACGCAATTTCCAAATGGGCTTTTTCCAATTGGGTTTTTATAATCTTTTTTCTGGAGAAATAAAAGAAAAGAACAATGGCTACTCCCATGAAAATCAGGATGGCCAAGGCCAATAATATTATTTTGACAACCTCTTTTTCGGGATTCGGTAATGCTTCCACCATTCAACGAAGATAAGGATTTGGAAAATGAAATAGATGACCACATTAACCTTTACAAGGATCCATGAAATCGATTTTACAAAATCGTCATCGAAAGCCAAGTTCCCCGCAGTAAAAATGAGGGTACTCGATGAAAAATAAATCAAAAACCCAATATTCACAAGGTAAAAATTTCCCCGCTCGGTCAAGTTTCGGTATAGATATAGGAGACTGTAGACCACTAAAATCATTTGCGTCATCGATATGCCCAATGGATTGTAACGCAAATAGAGCCCGGGATCCAACCAATATTGGATGCCTATCAAAACAAAAACACCTATAAGCAAATAACCCATAAGCTTGAATTTTAATAATTCCTTGTAGAACAAGGATATCCAAAGGAATTGCAGCGTAAAAAAATAGAAGAATAAAAATAAATTGCTTTGGCCTTCAAAATACCATTTCCAGGCTTTCATGCCTAGCTGGATTACAGCAATTGTCAGCAAATAAAGTGTAAAAAACTTATAGGCTTTATCAAATCGATTAAAGCCTATAAGGTAAATAAAAGCAAGTGCAGCCGAACCATATACGGTTACATCGGAAATAACATCGATTATTTCCCCCATCTTAGTTTAGGGGACTGCTTGGATCGCAATCTGGGGGGCATGGTTGTGTAAAATCGTAAATACTGTTACCGGCGTCTCCCACACCATCGTTACTGGGAAGCAAATCTCTGTAAATGGTAACCCCTCCTTTTTGTTCTTGTGAAGTACCCACGATAATCAGCTTTTCAACACCATTGTCTATGGCGAGGTAGGCCCGTGCCATGGGCGAACCTGATTGGTTTTGGATTTCAGACAAAGCCCCTTGAAGGTCTTCGATGGGAATCAAAAAGGCCCTTACGTTGGAAGCAGGGGTCGCACGCCAATTGGAGGTCCATGAAATGGCTTGGGCTAGGGTAATTGTGTCGTCTGTAGCGCTCATAATAGATAAATTTAGTTGTTGTTTCTTCTATAAAAATAGAAAACCTCAGCGGAGTAACGAAGGTTTTTGCCAATAAAACAAAAGAAATTTATCGCAATTTCCCGATTAATTGCCGGGTAGATGCATTGTTGATTTTGGAGGTATCTGCAGAAGTTATGGCATCAAGGGTTCCTTTGGCCAATTTCTTCCCCAATTCCACGCCCCATTGATCGTAGGAAAAGATGTTCCAAATTACGCCTTGCACAAAGAGTTTGTGTTCGTAAAGGGCAATAAGACTGCCTAAGGATTTTGGGGTCAATTTATTGATTAACAGAGTATTTGTTGGCTTGTTTCCTTCAAATTTCTTGTAATTGTTTTCAACTGTATTTCCATAGGTTCCCTGAAGTAACGCCTCGGTCTGCGCAAAGCAGTTGGCCAGTAACTTGTTCTGATGGTCCACTTCACCATAGAGGGACTCCCTAAAGGCAATAAAATCGGTTGGGATGAGCTTGGTTCCTTGGTGGATCAACTGAAAAAAAGCATGCTGTGCATTGGTTCCCGTACTGCCCCAAACAATGGTCCCTGTTTGGTAATTGATTGGATGCCCATTGCGATCCACACTTTTCCCATTGCTTTCCATGATGCCTTGTTGCAAGTAAGCAACCAACTTATTTAAATATTGGCAGTAAGGGACAATGCATTCGGTTTCGGCTCCATAAAAGTTGTTGTACCAGACCGAGATTAAAGCCAGCATCACAGGAATGTTCTCTTCAAAGGGTGCTTCTTGAAAGTGCAAGTCCATTTCGTGTGCCCCCCGTAACAATTCTTCAAAATGATCGTAGCCCACGGCACAGGAAATGGAGAGTCCTACGGCACTCCATAGCGAAAACCGCCCTCCTACCCAATCCCACATGGGGAAAGTGTTTTCTGAGGTAATTCCAAATTGGGCAATAGCCTCCAAGTTGGTTGAAACGGCGACAAAATGTTTTGAAATTGCTGCTTCTGGCGCACCTTTCAGAAACCAGCTTCGAACCGTTTGTGCATTGGTTAGGGTTTCTTGGGTGGTAAAAGTTTTGGACACGATGATGAAAAGTGTCGTTTCGGGATCAAGCCCGCGAAGGGTTTCCATTACATGATCGCCATCTACATTGCTCATGAAACGTACTTCCAAGCGATTTTTATAATACCGTAACGCTTCACATACCATGTCGGGACCCAAATCGCTCCCCCCTATTCCAATATTGACAATATGGGTAATGGGCTTCCCAGTAAATCCCTTCCAGTTTCCATTGATAACGGCTTCTGAAAATTGTTTCATTTTTTGAAGGGTTTCCGAAACTTCCAATGGCAAACTGTTGAAGTTGCGCAGTAGGGTATGGCCCACAGCGCGATTTTCGGTTTGATTGATGTGTTCCCCCGAAAATTGTGCATCAATGGCTTCCTTCAACCGCACTTCTTTGGTTAAATCGAGCAACAAGGAAATGGTTTCGCCTGTAATCCTGTTCTTCGAAAGATCGACAAAAAAGTCGTTCCATTCCAAGCTAAAATCCTTGACTCTATTGTGGTCTTCAGCAAAAAAATCCTGCATCTTCAAATCCTTGACCTCTTGAAAGTGTGCCAAAAGGTTACTCCAGGCATTGGTTTGGGTAGGATTTATGGAAGGAAAAGCCATCAACTTTTTACTTTAAGGCGGTGCTCGCGGTAGTAATCGATGAGCCCATCAATAGGACGCCGAATGATTTTTCCCAATTGCAAATGATAAGGTTTCATGGCATTTCGAATCATTTCTTCTGAAAAATGGGCGATCGACCCAATAAAATGAACCGGAACATTCTGCGCTTCCTTGTAGCAAAGCACCCGATACTCGATAAAACGCTTCATGCCCTCACTGATCAAATGCCAAAAATAGCCGTTCACCTCTTCTGCCGTAAAAATAAATTCGGCAAAGGAAGCCAAATAGGTATTAGGGTTGGGACGTTGGTAGACGTTCATCTTGATGACATCGGGGTCTAAGTCGAACCGCTTTTCAAATTCCTTCATCAATTGCTCGGGCATTTTTTGGTAATAGTAATCCCGTATCAGGCGTTTTCCAAAATAGTTGCCACTAGCTTCATCCATCAAAATGTAGCCTAACGAAGGAACATTTGAATGTATTTTCTCGCCGTCAAAATAACAACTGTTGGATCCGGTCCCTAATATGCACACGATACCCGGCTCTGTAGTGGCTGCCAAAACAGCTGCCAAGAGGTCTTCGTTAACTGTAACAACAGCCTTTGGGAAAACTTCCTGAAGGACCTTTGTAAGTATGGCATTGGGGGTTTTGGTTCCAGCGCCGGCACCATAAAAATCGACGGTTTCGGCCACATTGAAAATAGCCACTAGATCTTCGTTTTCCTTTAAGCGATTGAAAAGGTCTTCCACAGCGATCACCGCTGGATTCAAACCCTTGGTGCGGGTTTTCATTAAAACCTCCCCATCATATCCCAACAAAATCCAATCGCATTTTGTGGAACCACCATCAGCAATTAATGTCATAGTCTATTAAATACTCGCAACGTGTGCGGCTAGGTCGATTAATTTTGCAGAATAGCCGTATTCATTGTCATACCAAGCTACTAATTTAAAGAAATTGTCGTTAAGGGCAATTCCCGCACCGGCATCAAAGTTACAGGTATTAGGGTCGCTAACGAAGTCCTGTGAAACCACATCGTCTTCAACATAATCGATTACCCCTTTGAAAGCGCCTTTGGAAGCGTCCTTGAATAATTGCTTGATCTCTTCATAGCTAGCTGCTTTTTCCGTACGGACGGTTAAGTCGACCACCGAAACGTCTGCTGTTGGTACACGGAATGCCATTCCTGTAAGCTTTCCTTTCAAGGCTGGAATCACTTTGGTAACAGCCACGGCAGCTCCAGTGGATGCAGGAATAATGTTTGTAAGCGCACTTCTACCGCCACGGAAATCCTTGCGCGAAGGTCCGTCTACCGTTAATTGGGTTGCGGTAGTGGCATGCACTGTGGTCATCAAACCTTCCACAATCCCCAAATTATCGTGAATTACCTTCGCTAAGGGAGCTAGGCAATTGGTGGTGCATGAGGCATTTGACACAATGGTATCTTCGGGTTTTACATCGGTATGGTTTACCCCCATTACAAACATTGGGGCATCTTTTGAGGGAGCTGAAATAACGACCTTTCGCGCTCCCGCCTTCAAATGTGCCCCTGCGGTATCTTTGGTTGTGAAAATTCCGGTACAATCTATTACCACTTCGGCCCCTACTTCGTTCCACTTCAAATCCTCTGGGTTTCGTTCGGCCGTCACACGCACGGTTTTCCCATCAACGACCAAATGGCCGTCTTTTACTTCAATCGTTCCAGGGTATTTTCCATGAACCGAATCATATTTCAATAGGTAAGCCAAATGATCGACTTCCAGCAGGTCGTTGATGGCTACCACCTCGACATTGTTATTTTGAGCTGCTATTCTGAAAGCAATCCTTCCAATACGGCCAAAGCCGTTAATTCCAATTTTTGTCATAGTTATTTAGGGTTTATACAGAAATAATATCTGCCACTCTTATTAAATCCAAATCAATTTCGTTTTCACCTTTAATGGCTATTTCAAAGGGAACATGAACAATCTTGCTGTTTGAAATGCCTATCATTACATCGCGCTTGCCTTCCAAGAGTGCATCAATGGCACCAACGCCCAAACGGCTTGCCAATACGCGATCGTAGCAACTTGGTGCCCCACCCCTTTGGATGTGACCCAAAACGGTAACTTTAACTTCGTACTCATCCGTGTGTTGTCTGATATACTCGGCCAGTTCAAAAATATTTTTTCCGATCTGATCTCCTTCTGCTACGACAACAATACTCGAAGATTTCCCCGATTTCTTACTTCGTTTCAAAGAGGCGATCAGACGATCGCGACCCAAATTCTGTTCGGGGATCAAAATTTCTTCAGCCCCAGCGCCAATACCGGCGTTTAGTGCAATATCACCTGCATCGCGTCCCATCACCTCCACCAAAAAAAGGCGGTTGTGGGAATTGGCCGTATCGCGGATCTTGTCTATGGCTTCTACCACGGTGTTGAGGGCTGTGTCGTAGCCAATCGTATAATCGGTACCACTGATGTCGTTGTCTATGGTTCCTGGAATCCCAACAATGGGAAAGTTAAACTCAGTATTGAAAATACTAGCTCCGGTAAATGTTCCGTCGCCACCTATAACCACAAGGGCATCGATATTGGATTCCTTCAGGTGGTCGTAGGCAACTTGCCTTCCGGCCTTGGTCCGAAATTCCTCGGAACGTGCCGATTTGAGCATGGTTCCTCCCCTGTTAATGATATTTTTTACAGATCGAGGGCCCAATTCCTTGAAATCGCCTTCGATAAGTCCCTGATAGCCTCTAAACACTCCCACACATTCGAGCTGGTAATAAGAACAGGCCCGCACTACAGCACGAATGGCAGCATTCATTCCAGGGGCATCCCCGCCACTGGTAAGCAAGGCAATTCTCTTCATTTCAATGTTCATTTTGGTAAAATTATACGTTTAATTTCAGATAACAAACAGAAAAACAAACGATAACGTTTTCGATTTTGCCAATTCATAAAAAAGCCCCTCAATGAGGGGCCAAATTATCATTTCATCAATATAAGATACTCCCAGGGGCCTAGGGCATGCGACTGATTTGGCAACCACTGGACCTTTTCCTGGTTCATGGCATTGGTAAAATCGCCCTGAATTTCTAAAGTGAAGTTTACTGGATCTTTTGAAAGATTAGCAACAAACAACAGCTCACTGCTTCCATTTTGTCGTTTAAAGGCCAACACGCGATTATCGGCCGAAGTTTTAATGCGCAGGTACGAAGCGGCTGTTTTTCCACCGTTCAATGCAGGTGCCGTATTTTTCATGGCACCAAGCTGGGCCAATAAAGGCCACATGACTCCTTTGGTTTTGGGAATGGTATCTTTGCCAAAGAAACTGAGTCGATAGTCGAGGTCATATTCCTCACCACTATAAATCAATGGCATGCCAGGCATGGCATAGGTAAGCGCCGTCATGACCTGGGAAGCATCGCCCATGCGCTCTTTTAGGTACCCCGACCAAGCATTTTCATCATGGTTGGTTACAAAATTCATTAGGATGTCGTTGGCCTCTAGCTTTTCCTTTTGTTCCATCATGTAAGAATCGAATGCGTTGACCTCTTTTTTGCCCTGTGCAATTTCGTTGAGGATGTGATGCCCTTCCCAAGCATAGGACATGTCGAAAAGGCTATCCCCCTGCATCAAAGCTGGGATTTCGGCTTCGGCCAACATGAAAAGTGGTTTCTTCTTCCTTAAAGGTAGGATGGCCACCTGCCAGAAATCGAGTGGCACTCCATGTGCGACATCGCAACGAAATCCGTCGATGTTTTGATCGGTAACCCAATACATCATTTCGTTTATCATGGCAGTACGCATATCCGGATTGGCATAGTTGAGGTCGGCCACATCGGTCCAACCCCAGGGTTCACCATTATCCTGGATGGGGTCTGTGATTTCCCCTTTGTCATTTTTGGTGTAATATTCTGGATGCTCAAATATCCACTTGTGATCCCAACCGGTATGATTGGGTACCCAATCCAAAATGACATAGATGCCATTTTCATGGGCAGTGTCTACCAATTCCTTAAAATCCTCTTTGGTCCCAAAATCGGGGTTTACTTCAGAATAATCGGCAACCGCATACGGGCTACCCATGTATTTTTTACGTTCTTCCGGATCCTCGATGTCGGCAACCAATAAATCTCCCCTGGCTTTCCTTTTCTCCATGGAAATGGGGTGAATGGGCATCAACCAAATAATTTTGACCCCCAATTCCTTGAGTTTTGGTATTTCTGCAGTAAAGGCATCGAATGTTCCCTCTGGGGAAAATTGGCGTACGTTCGCTTCGTAAATGACTGCGCTCTCCAAAACGGAATCACTGATGGGTGCTAAGGTTACTTTCTCCATGGTCGTATCATTTAGGGGTTCTTCCTTGGTGTTTTCTTTACAGGAAGTCATCACAAGCGCAAACACAATAAGGGATAAGTATATTTTTTTCATAAGTGACTAGTTAAATGTTATCTTGGTTTCATTTTTGGGATCGACCAATACTTCTTTACCATTTACTACAATAGCGAGGGGTTCACCCACATCGACAATAAATGAAGCTTGGTTATGAGAAATACTAACCTTAAGTATTTGCCCCCTGAAGTTTAGCTTGAAAGCATAAGCATCCCATTGCTTCGGAATTTTTGGGGCAAAATGCAATTGCCCATTGCGCACCCGCGTCCCTCCAAAACCTTCTACAATGCTCATCCAGGTTCCAGCCATACTGGTTATGTGACACCCTTCTTCCACCTCCTTATTGTAGTCGTCCAAATCCAATCGGGAGGTACGAAGGTAAAAGGCGTAAGCTTGGTCCATACGTCCCAATTTCGCAGCCTGTATGCTATGAACACAAGGGGAAAGCGAAGACTCATGAACCGTAAAGGGTTCGTAAAAGTCAAAATGTTTTTCCAATTCGAAATCCGAAAACCGATCTTCAAAAAAATAAAAACCCTGTAAAGTATCGGCCTGTTTGATGTAGGGCGAACGCAAAATGCGGTCCCAGGACCAGTGTTGATTGATGGGTCGCTGGGATTTATCCAATTGTGAAACTGGAATAAGTTGCTTGTCCAAAAACCCGTCTTGCTGCAAGAATACTTGATGGGTTTCTGAATAAGGGAAATACATTTTGGAAGCAATGTGGCTCCAGTCTTGGGTTTCGGTTGAAAGTAACTTTGTTTTTTCTTCAATCCTAACGTAATCCTCATGATGATCTGTCTTCACCTTCGCCACTTGCTCAGCAGCAAATTCCAGACACCATTTGGCCGTATAGTTGGTGTACCAATTATTATTCACATTATTTTCGTATTCATTGGGACCAGTTACCCCCAAAATCACAAAATGCCCTTTCTGCTCACTAAAAGTGGCCCGTTGCGCCCAGAAGCGTGCAATTCCGATTAGTACTTCCAACCCCTTTTCGGGAATGTAGGTAGTGTCGCCTGTAAAGCGTTCGTAATTGTAAATTGCAAAAGCAATGGCACCGTTTCGATGGATTTCCTCAAAAGTGATTTCCCATTCATTATGACATTCTTCACCATTCATGGTTACCATCGGATACAAAGCTGCTCCATTCGTAAAACCAAGTTTTTGGGCGTTTTCTATAGCTTTTTGTAACTGATTGTAACGGTAAGTCAAGAGGTTTCGCGCCACTTGTTGGTCTTTGGTGGCCATGTAAAAAGGGATGCAATAGGCTTCGGTGTCCCAATAAGTACTGCCTCCATATTTCTCGCCTGTAAAACCTTTAGGGCCTATATTCAACCTAGCGTCTTTTCCAGAATACGTTTGGTTGAGTTGAAAAATATTGAACCGGATGCCTTGCTGGGCTTTTACATCCCCTTTGATAGTAATATCGGCCATTTCCCAAATGGAGGCCCAAGTAGCAATCTGTTGTGCTTTTAGTGCATCATAACCTAGACTGGTCGCATTTTGAAGCACCGCTTTTGCTGCATCCACCAATGTGCTTGAGGGATGATTAAGGGATACCACATAGCCAGCATATTTCTGAAGGGAGCAAGGCTCACCTTTTCGTGCATCCAACGTATAGGTTAAACCAACCGAAAGATCGGTGCGATTTGCTTGATACGAAAGCTGAAGTTCATCGCCCCCTTGAAACACTTTTGACTGCATGAAAGTACAGACATCAAAACCGGTTTTCATGGTTCGCGACCGGATGAAAGCCTGGTGGTCATTGTCAGAAACACTCAAAGTATCCCAAAATTGATCATCCCAGTTGGAATCTTCGTTTTTGATGCCGCCATCCAAATAGGGGGTAAAATTAATTTGAACGTCTTTGTTAAGCGGAGTCACTTGATAATGAATGATGCCCAACTCGTCACAATCCATGTGCAGGATACGTGTACTTTCCACTACCAATTGAACACCATTGGGCAAAGTGGCCTCAAAAGAACGCCGATACCACCCTTCCTTCATGTTCAGTTCCCTACGAAAGTTTTTGACTTGGGTACAGGTATTTAAATCGAGGGGCTCCCCATCAACTGTAACATCAATCCCAATCCAATTGGGGGCATTAATAACTTTTGCAAAGTATTCTGGGTAGCCATTTTTCCACCAGCCCACACGGGTTTTGTCTGGATAATACACACCCCCAATGTAACTACCCTGAAAAGTTTTTCCCGTATAGCGTTCCTCAAAATTGGCTCTCTGGCCCATAGCGCCATTCCCTATACTAAAAAGACTTTCGGATGATTTTACTAAGGCTTTGTCAAAACCTTCTTCAATGATGCTCCACTCGTTGGGCAGGATGTATTCTTGGTTCATGACGATTGAATTATTGTGGTCAAAAAATCGTTGGAAATTTCTGTAAAATCCTTAAAAACGTAATCTGCTTCCGATAAAATGGCGGCATCCCCAATCCCAATGCTCAACATGCCTGCAGTATTTGCCGCTTGGATTCCAGCAAGGGAATCTTCAAAAACAATGCAATCCTTTGGCTCGATTCGCAGGGCTTCTGCTGCAATCAAGAACACCTCTGGGTCGGGTTTGGCCTTAGTTACCTTATTACCATCCACTATGGCTTGAAATTCGTTTAAAAGCCTCACTCTTTTGAGGATGGATGTCGCATTTTTACTTGCCGATCCCAATGCCATAGGCTGTTTGTTACGCTTCAAAAAAGAAAGTACTCTGGGGACATCGGGTAAAATTTCATCTTCGTTCATTTGATTCACATAGGACAAATAATCCTCGTTTTTAGCTACCAGCAACTCCTGAAATTTTTCCTTGGAAAGTGATGCTTTGCCCCATTCCAAAATGATTTCGAGCGATCGCACACGGCTAACACCCTTCAAATGTTCATTGTCTTCTTCATTGAACCCAATGCCCAAACCATTGGCCAATTTCTTCCAAGCAAAATAGTGATATTTTGCGGTATCTACAATAACCCCGTCCAAATCAAAAATAAATCCTCTACGATGCATTCGACTAATTTTTCAGAACACTGTAAAAGGGCTCTGTTTGATAGACTATTGGAAAATACGTGTTAGTACGTATGGAATTGCAATCATTGGTGTAATATATTTGAGTCATATTAGTGAATGCTTAGTCGGGTCTATTTTTGTGGGGATAAAAATGAGCCGATTGCAAAATTTAAATTTACTAAGTTAGGTTTGTTATCAGCGCCGCTTTTCAGCGGCGCTTTTTAATTAGGCCCTTTCGATTCTACATTAAAATTTTCCAATCCTGTTTCAAGCCAAACTCGATAGACTTCTGTATCTGGGGTATAGCCCACGGGTTTGTTCAGCAGGTTCAATTCAGTATCCAGCAAAATGTAATAAGGCTGGGAATTGTTTTTGAAATTTACCGTTTGAAATGTGGCCCATTTGTCGCCTACGGTTTTGATTTTTTTTACACCACCAGTGGGTTTCAAGAAGTTAAATTTTTGATCTTCAGGCAATTCCTCCCTATCGTCTACATATAAAGAAACCAATACGTATTTTTCGGAAATGATTTTATTGATTTCTGGAATCGTCCATACCTGTTCTTCCATTTTTCGGCAATTTACACAGGCCCATCCAGTAAAATCGATCATAATGGGTTTGCCAGAGGCCTTTGCAAGTTCCAAAGCCTCATCAAAATCCCTAATGGACTCCATTTCCAACCCTTTGTCGTAAAGGCTGTAAAACAATGGAGGGGGAAATCCGCTCAACAACTTGAGGTTGGCATATTTGGTATTGGTTAATCCTGGGGTAAGGTACAATAGGAAGGCTATGCTCATGATGCCCACCAAAAGATTTCCCTTTGGAATCCTTTTTGTTTTGGGGCCGTCGTGAGGGAAACGAATGAAACCAAACAAGTACAATGCAAGCCCCAAGGCACAGACAATCCAAATGGCAATAAAAATTTCCCTTTTCAGCAAACCCCAATGCTCGACCAAATCGGCATTGGACAAAAATTTGAATGCCAAGGCAACTTCAATAAAACCTAGCACTACTTTTACTGTATTCAACCAACCACCACTTCGCGGCAGGGAATTGAGCCAATTGGGAAACAAAGCAAATAAGGCAAATGGCAGTGCTAGGGCCAACCCGAAGCCTCCCATACCAAATGTTAATTGCATAGCGCCCCCATCACTGCTAAGGGAACCTCCCAAAAGCGAACCCAAAATAGGGCCTGTGCAGGAAAAAGAGACGATGGCCAAGGTGAGGGCCATAAAAAATATGCCAACCATCCCCCCAATACTGGTCGCCTTGCTATCCATTTTGGCACTCCATGACTGGGGAAGTGTTATTTCGTAATACCCAAAAAACGAAAAGGCGAACACCATAAAAATGGTGAAAAAGATAACGTTGAGTGTTACGTTGGTCGATATGCTGTTTAGTATTTCGGGGTCCAATGAATCCAATAAATGGAAAGGAAGGCTTAACAGCACGTATATCAAAAAAATAAACGCACCATACATCACGGCGTTGGCAATCCCGTTTTGCTTATTTTTTGCACTTTTCGTGAAAAAGGAAACGGTAAGCGGAATCATCGGGAACACACAGGGAGTCAGCAACGCAATGAGCCCTCCCAGAAAGCCCAAAAGGAAAATGGTCCAAAGTCCTTTTTCTTCCTTTTCAGCGGGTTCAAAACGATCCATCCCTTTGAGGTCTAGGGTCAAGGCCACCGTTATATCAAGGTCTTCCGAAGTAATTTCTTCAGAACTAACACCAGAGGTACCCGAAGCCAAGTCCAATTCAAAAGTTTTGGTCTCAGGAGGAAGGCATTTTTCTTCATCACACACCGAATAATACACTTCGGCAGTAATCTTAAGTCCCTCAGAATTTATAACTTCTATGGGCTGAATGAAGGTTACCTTATCACTGAAATAGACCACATCCAACTCAAACACAGGATCGTAAACAGGAGTTATGTCGGGCTCTGAAGTAGGTCCCAGCAATTTGAAAGTGGTCTCCGAATCGTTGTATGAAAACTCCGTAGGGATAGGGCCTTCAAATTCTTCCCCAAACTGCTTTTGACTGTAGGTGTGCCACCCTTCATCGATGGTAGCCGTCATCAGGATGTTGTAGCGGTTATCCTTTTCTTTTTCCACCGTAACTTTCCATTTAACGGGATCCAAATAATCTTGAGCCAAGGAACTGTTGGAGAAAAAAATACTAAGGAGAAGCAACAAAAAGACCGTTGTTTTTTTCATCGTTTTAAACTATTTGATAAAGCGGCAAATGGCATGTTCTTTTGGAACGCTTTCAATGAATTCTGTATAGGGTTCCAATGGCATTTCATATCAACCGGCAAATGAAATCTTTAAAATGTTTTTAGTTTTGGAGGTTACTTTAAATCGATCGTCTGGGCGGTATCCAATAACCCATACAACAATGCCTCCGCTCAAGAGAACCCAAACGGTTTCCTTGGTTGCCAAAGATAACTTTTCATCCTTAAAAAACTTGCTTAATTTCTTTTTTCCTTTCATACCAAATGGATGAAACACATCCCCTTTCTGCCACTTTCGCAACTCGAGGGGATACTCCAATAGGGCCTGATCTACGTAAACGACTTTGCTATCAACATACCCCATTTTATCGGTAGGAATAAAGGACATTTTTAATGGGTGGTCAATAAGCCCTTCCCCTTTTTGGATGAATTTGCTTTTAGGTGGGCCTTTCGATGGAATTTCAGTAACCAACAAAACTCCCCTGTCTTTCAACAAACGATGCGTTTTGGAAACTATTTGCTTTCCGCTTTGTGCCTTTGGCAAGGAATGAATGTCTTCCCAAGCGGAAAACCCAAATGGGCGCAACAATTCAAACAATAAGGCATTTTGATTGGGCAAATCCTTGATTTTTTCAAGGTCCAGTTCCCATCCTTGTTCGGTTTGCTGAAAGACCAAATTTGAGACCAAGGCCACATAATCGGCCACCAAAGCACCAGAATCCCTTAAGTATTGCTGTGTTTTCTGAAAGTTATGCAGAAAAGTACCCGACGCCTGCTTTAGTTCCGGGATTACTTCGTGGCGTAACTGATTGCGCAAATAATCCCTTTTGGCATTGCTGCTGTCCTCCCTCCAAAACAAATTTTCCTTCTTGGCATAGGCCAAGATTGCCTCCCTATCGAAAGACAATAATGGACGTACCACTTTACCATTTTGTGCTGGAATGCCTAACAACCCTTGCAGTCCTGTGCCGCGGGAGAGATTGATTAAAAAGGTTTCCAGATCGTCATCGGCATGATGGGCCGTTACTAAATAATCAAATTTAAAATCGTTCATGATTTCATCGAACCAACGGTAGCGCAACTCACGAGCCGCCATTTGTACCGACAATTTTTGGGAATCGGCAAATTCTTGGGTGTCAAACCGTTCCGTAAAGACGGGTACTTGCCATTTTTCGGCCAGATCCAAAACAAAACTTTCATCTTCATCACTTTCTTCACCCCTTAACTGAAAATTGGCATGCGCCAATCCTATTTCAATACCCATTTCCTTTAACAAAGTAGCCAAAACAACACTATCCAATCCACCGCTACACGCTACCAATAGCTTGGCTTCCAAGAGAAATGGATGCTTTTTTTGGATTACTTTCTGAAATTTCCCGAGCATTTTGGTATTAAAGGTTCCGTAAATTACAAATTTCTTTGCTCCAAAACCTCACGCATGGCTTTGGCTTTAATGAGGCATTCCTCGTATTCGCTTTCCGGATCTGAATTGGCCGTAATAGCTCCCCCAACCGAAAAACTCACGTATTTCTTTTGTTGGTTGTACAAAATGCTTCGGATCACTACATTGAAATCAAAATCGCCTTGAGGATCCATATAACCAATGGCACCACTGTAAAGGCCACGCTTGGCATCTTCGAGTCTTTCGATGATTTTCATGGCCGATAGCTTTGGTGCTCCCGTCATGCTTCCCATGGGAAAGGTTTTTTTGAGCAACTCGACAGATGGGGTTTCTTGAGGTACTTTGCAAGAAATGGTTGAAATTAATTGATGTACTTGTTCAAACGAATACACCTTGCACAATTCCTCCACCCTTACAGAGCCCGGTATGGCAAAACGGGACAGGTCGTTTCTTACCAAATCTGTTATCATGATGTTCTCGCTAAGCTCCTTTGGGTTATGTTGCAAAGCTTTTACCATTTCCTTGTCGGCTTCGGGGTTGGGCAAACGCTTGGCAGTACCTTTGATGGGTTGCGAAATGACCACTTGGCCTTTTCTGGACAAGTAGCGTTCTGGCGAAGCTGAAAATGCAAAATAAGGCCCAAATTTCATAAACGTAGAAAATGGTGCCTTGGAGATGGAATTAAGGTGAAAATAGGTCTTAAGGGGGTCCAACAGCACCCCTTCAGCATAAAACTCCTGGCAAAAATTCGCTTCATAAATATCGCCCCGATGAATGTGGTGAAGCAGGTCGGAAACTTTTTTTATGTAGTGATCCTTGCCAGTCCTTAGCCTAATTTTTATGGGATGGTCGTTAGTCTTTCCCGTCCAATTAATGGGTTGCGCATTTGCTATTGCATCCCTGTCGGCAGCAACTTCCCCAATCAACTCATCCGGATAAAGAAAAAGTAGTTCATTATCGCGAAGGATCAGTACTTTTTTGGGCTGAAAAAAATACATTTCGGGAAAAGCAGCCCCGTCGGCATTGCTACTTTCAAGGTCTTCCAGATCGTTTTTTAGGTCGTACGACAAATAGCCAAAAATCCAATCTTGGGTTGCTTTCTGAAAATCCTGCAGCTTGTCGAATGCATTATGGAAATCGGTACACATTGAGGCCTTGCAACCAACCGCGAGTACCGCTTGGTATTGTTGGTGTTTTTGTGGGTAAGCATTGGAGTCGAGCCACAGTACTTCATTTTCATTTTGGGACCAGCTTAGCAGCCTCATTTTCAATGCTTCGTCGAGGGGGTGTTTAAATGAAATGGTAGTCCGCATGATTTAAATGGAATTTTCAAACTCCCAAATTTCCTGTTCGATTTCCTGTTGGAGTGCCACATCAATTAGTTTTCCCTCTTTGAAGTTGGTCGTAAACATTGGGAGTCGGAACGTAAACACCGTATCGCATCCAAACCTAGGAAGAACTCCTTCAACATACTCGAGGGCCGAGAGCGCACCGCGTTTTCCATCGGAAGTACTCATCAAAAATACCTTTTTTCCCTGCAGAAATTTATACTCGATACGAGACAACCAATCCAGGGTATTTTTGAAAAATGCGGAAACTGTTCCGTTGTGTTCGTTCACCGAAACCATCAAAGCGTCGGCAGTCTTTATTTCCTGAAGCAACTCGTGAAGTAATTTGGGATAACCTTCTATCTTTTCCAGGTCTTCTCCAAATAGCGGCAAAGGATAATCCGTTAACCGAATGACCTTGGCTTGGTGCTTTAGAAGTTTAGCTGCAGCGTAAAGGACCAATTGATGGTTGATGGAGGTACTGCTGTTGCTTCCGGCAAAGGCAAGGATTGTCTTCATGACACAAAAATATTGTAAAGCAATCGATTTAAAAAATGGGGCTTCAAAAACCTAAAAGTGCAGAATCGTGCATTCAAAAGAATGCTCTGAAAACATCCTTTGTTTTCAAATACTCAAAAAAAGGGGTTAATTTTTAATGAATTTCTGAACAGCCCTGCGTTTTCCTGATACCACTTCCACAAAATATAATCCGGCGGCAAAGGAGGAGATATCCAAAGCAGTACCTCTAAAGGATCCTACATCCCTACCAAGCGTATCAAAAATCCGTACAACTTCAATTTCAAAATCCGACTGAATATTTAAGGTATGTACCACAGGATTGGGCTGGATTTGAAAAAGCAACCCAGGAAATTCATCAACATTTTCATAAAAAGCGCTTTGGTAAGATATGTCGTCTACGAATAATTCATTGTTTTGTGAAATGGAAAGGAACTCTATACCTCCAAAGCTACTGGCCGTAGTACCCACGCTATCCGTAAATGGAGTGCCATAAGGCAGTACTTCAACATTATCAATTAATATGGCGCAAGTTGCGAGAGAAATACCGCTAAATATTTCCACGATAAGAATGAATTGAAACCACTGGTCGTGTGGAAAATTAAAATTAACTGGCCCTCCATAACAATCCTCAATAACACCTTCTCCTGGGTTGGATAGATTGGGATTAAAGAGAATATTGCCCATCACGGATACTCCGGAAGTGACCGGATATTGATCCATGATTTGCAAATGTGCTTCTTTATTAGAAGGAATATAAATCCAAAAGCTTAAAGCCCACTCATCAAAAATTTTATTGCCCAAGTTTAAAGCAACATCCGTAGTGCCGTCACCTGGCACCAAACCTGATTTGGATCCGCTGCGAAAAAAAACAGTAGATGGGAACAAATCGCAGCCCATACCGCCACTACAGTTTCCATGACTCCACCAATCTGAATCAATAGGATCCCCAAGGGTATAGGTCTCCATATTGTCATTGATTTCAACAAGCTGAGCAACCATACTGCATTGACCAAAAATAATGAGTGTCATTAATGTGATTAAACATCTCATTTGTTATTCTTTAATAAATTTCTGAACAGCCTTGCCAAATCCAGCCCGGACTTCCACAAAATACACCCCAGCCGGAAGATTGGAAACATCAATGGTTTTGGTCGTTGCAGTCAAAACGGTCTGTCCCATTAAATTATAGACAAACAAACTTTCAAAGCCTGCCTCCGATTCTATGGTAAGCATATTTTCGGTTGGGTTTGGAAATAGAATAAAGACCATTGATTGGAATTTATCAACCCCAGCTACAGGATCTATGAACCCGTTTTGATATAGAAAATCGTCCAAATAAAACTCATTATTGGCAGAGATCGAGTAAAAGTCAGCACCGCCCAAACTGGTAGGGACTGTTCCAGAGGCGTCTTGCAAAGGACTTCCCTGAGGAATCACTTCCACGGCATTTACATAAAATTGCCAGGTAGCAGTAGCAATGCCACTACTGATGTCAAAATTGGCCACTACTTGAAACCAGGCTCCTTCTGGGTAATTAAAAAAGACCCAATCCGAAACATTCCCGGAATTAAAGTCAATGTACCCTGACCCAGCCTCATCCCCACCTTCGTTAAAGTAAATATTGCCCACAATCCATTCCCCCGCACCGATGGGAACTTGTCCCTGAAAATTGAAATAGCCTTCTTTTCCAGCAGGAATATACATCCAAAATGCCAATCCATACGTTCCAAAGATTTGGTTACCCAAATCCAAGACACCGTCAGTTACTGTACTGCCATCCCAATAACCTGAATGTGAAGGGCTTCGATAGTGAAAATCGGAAATTAAAAAATCGTAACCCCAATGCGGCGGCGGAGTATTCCACTCCATGTCGTCCGTAAAAATAACCTGAGCTTGCGATATACCAAGGACAAAGCCAAGTACCATCGCCATTAAGTACTTGTTTTTCATAGCGGTATAAATTTTAGTTGGTACCTAAATTTACACTATTTATTTAAATTTTGAGTAACAAGCCTTCAATAATTAAGTGAGGATTTATAAAAAAAGCCGTCAAGTTGACGGCTTGTAATTTAGTATGTTGTTGCTTTTAACTATGGATGGACCGTTTGTCCGTCGCGTCCAGTGCCGCTTCCTTCACCGCTTCCGCATAGGTGGGGTGCGCATGGCTCATACGTGCCAAATCCTCGGCACTGGCGCGGAATTCCATAGCGGTAACGGCCTCGGTGATTAAATCGGCCACCCGGGCCCCCACCATGTGTACGCCTAGAATCTCGTCCGTATTGGCATCGCTCAAAATTTTCACAAACCCATCGGTATCCCCACTGGCGCGACTTCTTCCCAGTGCGCGCATAGGGAATTGCCCCATTTTATAGGAAACCCCTTCTTCTTTAAGCTGTTCTTCGGTTTTACCTACCGAGGCTACCTCCGGCCAGGTGTATACTACCCCAGGGATTAGGTTGTAATTGATATGAGGTTTCTGGCCTGCCAAAATTTCAGCAACCAAAACGCCTTCTTCCTCCGCTTTGTGGGCCAGCATGGCCCCTCGAATCACGTCGCCGATGGCGTATATGTTCGAAATATTGGTCTGTAAATGATCATTGACTTCCACTTGTCCACGCTCGTTGGCTTTTACCCCAGCCCTTTCGAGTTTCAATCCATCCGTATAAGGACGTCGACCCACAGAAACCAGACAGTAATCCCCTTCGAAAGTTACGGTTTCATCCTTGGCATTTTTAGCGGTAACGACCACTTCCTTCCCATTGCGTTCCACAGCGGATACTTTATGGGACAGGTAAAATTTTACTCCTTGCTTTTTCATCACTTTCATTAGTTCTTTGCTCTGTGACCCGTCCATAGTAGGAATAATACGATCCATGTATTCCACTACGGAAACCTCGGCCCCCAAACGGCGGTACACTTGCCCCAATTCCAAACCAATGACCCCTCCGCCAATCACAATAAGGTGTTTGGGTATTTCAGTCAAACTAAGAGCTTCCGTGGAAGTAATGATGCGTTCCTTGTCAATTTTGATGAAAGGCAAGGTGGAGGGTTTACTCCCCGTAGCGATGATACTGTATTTGGCTTCAATGGTTTCGTTTTTATCGTCGGACGCAATCTCGATATGGGTAGCATCTTTAAAGGAGCCCATCCCGTGATAGACCTCAATCTTGTTTTTGCCCATCAAGAAGTCGATCCCTTTGGTTGTTTGTTCCACCACAGCGCCTTTGCGTTCGATCATTTTTTGGAAATTCAATTTAATGTCGCCTGGGATTTCGATGCCGTGTTCCTCAAAATGATGCAATGCTTCTTCATAGTGATGGGAAGAATCCAAAAGTGCTTTACTGGGAATGCACCCCACGTTCAAACAGGTACCTCCCAAGGTATTGTATTTTTCAATGATGGCGGTTTTCATCCCCAATTGGGCGCAGCGAATCGCTGCCACATATCCACCGGGGCCCGAACCAATTACGGCAACGTCGTAGGAGCTCATAAAAGTGGTTTTAGATTTTTGAAACGCAAAGTTACAACTCTCCCGTTCAAAAGACAATTACGGTTGGGTTAATTTTCCATTCCCGGAAATCCTAACATTTGTCCCATTCCAACGGTAAAAAGCCAATTACCGTAAAGAAGGTGTTCGAAGTTGACTAGCATGCCCGATTTCAATCGGAGATAGCTTAGTGCAAAGAGCAGTCCCCCAAAAAAAGTAATGACCATCACCAAGGCATTCCTGAAAAAGAGGTGCGCCAAAGAAAATAAGATGGCATTTACAAAGATTAGGAGGGTTTTACTTTGGAACAAATTGCCATACCGCCTGAAAAAAAAGGTGCGGTACAAAATGCCTTGCGGCAACACCGAAAACATACTGTACACCAAGAGTATGAAAAGAAACATTCTTGGCTTATGAAAAGGAACAAAAAACAAATGTTGCGGAGCGAACCACCATACATAGCCTACTGTTAGCAATACAATGATTGGAAAAATAAAGGCAACCCTTTTCCAAAAGGGTTTCCAAGAAACGCGCACTTCCCAGCGCAAAGGAGTTTTTTCGACCCGCCACAACACCCAAAGAATGTAGCCAAAACCCAGAATTCCGATGGTTAATTTAAGCCAAATGGGATACCCCAAAGGAAGGCTCGCTGGGAAAAGGATAAAAAGCAGGAATAATTCGATGGTCCGGTAGCGCGTCCCTTTCATTTAAACGGATATAGCGGTGGTGTTTTTCACTTCATTGATAACAAACGAACTCTGTGTGCTGCCGATGTGTTGGAGCGTCGTGAGTTTTGTGACCATAAAGTTACGGAAATGTTCCATATCCTTCACTACCACTTTCAATAGATAATCGTATTCCCCACTTACATGAAAACACTCCAGAATTTCTTCCAGTTGGGTGATTTCATTTTCAAACTTTGTTAAATATTCCTTGGCGTGCTGCACCAACTTTATTTGGCAGAAAACCATCAAACCCAAATCCACGTGTCCCTTATTAATCAGCGCTACATAGCTTTTGATGACTCCTTCGCGTTCCAATTTGCGGATACGCTCGTAGATAGCCGTAACCGACAGGTTTAGTTTCAAGGAAAGTTCTTTATTGGTCTGTTTGCTATCGCTTTGCAGCAACTCCAGCAATTTTTTATCTATATGGTCGAGCTTCATGCGGAAAAATTTTCAGCAAGGTATTCAAAAAAACTTTACAATCTATTATATTATCTACATATATAATTATTTTTAGATATAACATCTATATTTTTAATTATATATTGACAAATAGACTATATCTGTATAATTTTGTAATATATAATTAATCATAAGCTATGTCTTTTAAGCCAGCCAATCGCATTCAGGATTTACAGTATTTCGGAGAATTTGGGGGTGTCAACCCTTCCATTTCCGACTCATCCACCTATACCTTTCTTTCAGCAAAGACTATGTTCGATACGTTTGAGGGCAATGTGGAAGGATGCTATCTTTACTCCCGTCACAGTTCACCATCCAACTTATACCTCGGTGAAGCCTTGGCGGCCATGGAAGGTACCGAAACAGCCCATGTGGCAGCCACCGGGATGGGTGCCATTACCCCTACCTTGTTGCAGTTATGCCATGCGGGCGACCACATTGTGGCGAGCAGGACGATTTATGGAGGTACGTATGCATTTCTGAAAAATTTCGCCCCGAAATTCGGAATCACTTCCTCGTTTGTAGATATTACCAATCCAACAGCTATTTCAGAAGCCATAAAACCGAATACCAAAATTATTTATTGCGAAAGCGTGAGTAACCCGTTGTTGGAAATTGCCAACCTACCAGAACTTTCACAGATTGCCAAATCGAATGGGTTGAAATTGTTGGTGGACAATACCTTTTCCCCATTGTCCATTTCACCAGCGGCCTTAGGCGCGGACATCGTATTACATAGCTTGACCAAATTCATCAATGGCAGCAGTGATACCATGGGAGGTGTAACTTGTGGAAGTAGGGAACTCATTAACGACCTAAAGAATGTGAATGATGGTGCCAGTATGTTGTTGGGCCCTTCGATGGATAGCCTACGTGCAGCATCCATCCTCAAAAACCTACGCACGTTACATATCCGAATAAAGCAGCATAGCAAAAACGCCCTCTATTTGGCCGAAAAATTTGAAGCCGATGGACTAAAAACCGTCTATCCCGGATTGCCCTCACATCCTGGTCACCAAACCTTTAGAAATATGATGAATGAAGAATATGGTTTCGGGGGAATGCTCACCATAGACGTTGGATCATTAAATAAGGCCAATGAATTGATGGAACTGATGCAGCAGCGCAATTTAGGTTACTTGGCCGTAAGCCTTGGTTTTTACAAAACCTTGTTTAGTGCACCGGGCACTTCCACTTCTTCGGAAATTCCCGAGGAAGAACAAAAGGCCATGGGGCTTTCCGATGGGTTGATTCGCTTTTCCATAGGATTGGAGAACGACATTGAGCGTACCTACCAAATGATGCAGCAGTGTATGATTGAAATAGGAATTTTGAAAGCGATTATTGCTTAGTTTTTTTAAGGTTTTCAATTTCATTTTTAAGCACTTCAATTTGTTTTTGTTGCTCCTGCATTCCTTTGATGAGCACTGGAATTAATTCCTGGTAACTCATAGACTTGTATTCTGAAGGCGTTAACATTCGTGCTCCCGTATCGGGATTTATATCTACATCTTCTGAAATTACAATTTCCGGGATGATCGTTTCTACTTCTTGGGCAATCAAACCCAGGCGAGTTTTTAAGGGATCTGCGATATCCTTATTATAGCGAAAACTAACTGGATTTAATTGCAAAATTTCGTCTAATCCATACTTCAATTGTTGGATATTGTTTTTTGTTCTTCGATCTGAAAATACAGTAAACGTATTAGCAACCACTTCATCCCAATGCTCGGTTGCATTGTTGTTACCAAGATCAAACAAAGTACTGCTTCCTGCATAAGGCACAATATCGCCATCAAGGCCAAGATTAAAAGCTCCTAAGTCGGCTATTTCCATTGTATTGACTCCAATAATGGCATTGGTATTTACCACTTGTAAATCGTATGCGGGAGTTCCCGTACCAATACCCACCCTATCCAAACCAGCATCCACAAATAGCATGTTGGCATCATTATCACTTTCCACCCGGAAATTGCGGTCCAAGCCTTGTTCATTGAAAACAAACTGGGAATTGGCATCCAGGTCAACTGCTGTCAACCCATCCTCCAAAACCTGTAAACGACCGTCATTGGTATCATTTGCCAATACAATAACATCGGTTGTCCCAAAATTAATGTATTGATCCCCATGGATACGCACAAGATCATTGTCAAACTCCCCATAAATCAGAGGGTAGGAAGAAAAAGAATTTTCAATGTAAAGACGGTTATCACTAGTCTCGTTAGTACCCGCCTGATATCCAATAAAGACAGATCCGGAAAGGCTTCTCGAGGAAGCTGAATACCCAACATTACTTCCAACCATGACGTTTTGGTTTCCAATAACATTATATCCGGCAATTCGACCCAAAAACACATTGTCACTTCCAGTAGTATTATGATAGCTAGCCTGATAGCCCATGACTGTATTCCCTACTCCAGTAGTATTGGAAACGGAAGCCTGAGTGCCAAGTACTGCATTTGCAAAACCCGTTGATGTATTACTTAGCGCCTGCATCCCCACGCCCACATTTTGATTTCCAGTGGCGAGCCTCAATGCTTGGTGCCCAATAGCCGTACTGTAACTGCTACTCGAACTTTGCGTAAGTGTTTGATAGCCAATTGAGGTGTTTCCGATTCCAGAGGTATTGGAGGTTAGGCTTTCATAGCCCATAGCTGTGTTATAGCTCCCTGTCGTGGTACTCTGCAGACTTGCATACCCAAAGCCTATATTCCGATTGTCTGAAGCATCATCATTCATCCCCGCATTGATCCCAATAAAAATGGAAGACCCTGAAGCATCCGATTTTCCATCACTAAGATCGTCAATCTTTTCTGCCCCAGTTGCATTTTGGTCCACCCACGACATCGTTCCAGAACCGTTAGTCTGCAGTACTTGATTCAGAGTTCCATCGGTGGTAGGAAGGGAGTATTGATTGTTGATATTCAACGTCCCATTGATACGGAGTAAATCTGTATCGAATTCGCCGTAAATTAAAGGTGAAGTCGTAGCTGTTGGAGAGCTGTCAATAATCAGCAAATTGCTTCCAGTAAAATTGGACCCTGCATTATCCCCAATAAAGACACTACGGGTGCCGTTGTAGCCATAACCCGAACCTCGGCCTATGGCAATATTATAGGATCCAGAAGTAAGTTGACTCATCGCAGCGTAGCCAATCGCGATATTTTGATGTCCCGAAATATTATCGTACAATGCGCTCCATCCAAAAACTGAATTATTAGTGCCAGAAATGTTGCTTAGCATGGCACGGCTTCCTAAAACCGTATTGTTGTAACCCGTTGTAGTTTGCAACATGGCCGCATAACCCACCGCCGTATTCCAGCTTCCAGCACAATCCTGCAAGGCACTCGCACCGATTGCCACATTATTGAATCCAGTTAAATTATTTAAAAGTGCACTACTCCCCAAGGCAACATTATGTGCTCCACTAGTCGTACTTTTCATAGCACTGTTGCCCATCCCTACATTATGGTTGTTTGTGCTATTATTCAATCCTGCATCAACCCCTAAAAAAACCGAAGAGCCAAGGACATCCGACTTCCCATCACTGAGATCGTCCAATTTTTCGATGGTTCCAGAACTTCCCACAATGGTTACCCAAGTAGCGCTACTATTGTTCCAATAATAAAACCCTTTTGCAACCGAGCCATCACCAGTAGCAAATACCATCATCCCATCCTGATTGGCCCCGGGGTTCACTGCCGGAAATTCATCAATTTTTGGAATCAGGATTCCATCATTACTTGCTGGTGCTGCAACGTTGGACGATTGTACGTCCAACTGGGCATTGGGGGTTACGGTACCAATGCCCACCTGTGAGCGGGCAAAAAAAGGAATGAGTAATAAAACTGTTGCGAACGAAAGGGTATATTTTTTCACGGCTAGTTATTTTTTAAAAAGCTTGGATGGCAGCTTTCAGAAACAGAACTTATATTAAAACTAGCTTAAAACCCTTACCTACGTAAGGAGCAATTAGTCGCTAACGGGTTGGAGCAGTAGTTAACGTAATTCCTTATGCAATTAACAAACTATTGATTGATAGCACATTAAGAGCCAAATTTTCGCAATAAAGCATCTTTTCGGCTTCGACTCACGCTAAGGCTTTTTCCATCATCCATCACAACATATCCACCATCGCCCCTAACGTACTGGGAAATTTTTTGGGTATTGATTAGGTGGGAATGGTGGATCCTCAAAAACTGTTGCAATGGTAACAGCGCTTCAATTTCCTTAAGGGTTCTGCTCACCAAATGTGAAGTCCCTCCCAAAAGATGCACCCGCGTATAATTACTGTCCGAAATACAGTACATGATATCTTTAATGGAGACAAATTGCAGGCCAGCTTGCGTAGGTAACGCCATTCGTTCATCAGAAAGACTTCCCTGCTTCATCATGGAAAAAAGCAGTTCCATTTGTTCAGGGTACCTACTGGGTTCTTTTTTACCACGAACCTTTTCCATGGCTTTCAGCAAATCACTTTTGTCGATGGGTTTCAATAAATAATCAAGGGCACTGGTTTTAAAAGCCTGGACGGCAAATTCGTCGTAGGCTGTGGCAAATATCAAATCAAAGCGAATGGGTTCCAATTGTTTTACAAGTTGAAAACCATTCATTTCGGGCATTTCAATATCCAGGAACACCAAGTCCACCTTATTTTTTTGAAGATAGGAAAGCGCACTTTTTGAAGAACGGAAAACGGCTTCAACCGTAGCATCGTTCACATAAGTTTCCAGCTGCCATTGCAAGGTGTCAATACAATGTTGCTCATCATCTATAATGACAATTCGGGTGTTCATAGGTTCCATACAATTTGCACTTTGGTTCCCGTTGGAATCCCTTTCGAGTCCTTCATATCGATAATTTGAACTTCATTGGCTTCTTCTTGCTGCAACCCACTGTAATACAACCGTTGTTGACTGATACTCATGCCGTAGGATTTTCGATTGGAAGCACTTTTACTCCGTAATTGAAGCGCAGCATCCCTGCCAATCCCATTATCCTCGATTTCACAAACCAATTTTCTGGGATTTTCCATGAAAATGCGCAACGTCAATTTGCCCAACCCTTCTTTTTTGTGCATCAAACCGTGCCAAATGCTATTTTCCACGTAAGGCTGGAAAATCATGGGCGGCACTTCCACATAATCGGTTTCCACATCGCTAGCGATGGTGCACTCGTACTCGAACTCATTATTAAAACGCAATTTCTCCATGTCGATGTATAGCTGAAGGGTTTCCAATTCCTGCTCCAACGAAATCTTTTGAGCGCGGGAATTGTTCAACACCTGACGTATCAATTTACTGAATTTGGAGAGATATTCCGAAGCTTTTTCCTTATTGTTCTTTACGATAAAGCCATTGATGGAATTGAGGCAATTAAATAGAAAGTGGGGATTCATCTGGGCCCTCAAGGCCTGGAGTTCAGAATCGGCCAATTTCTTATTGAATTCCTGCTTCATGGCTTCCTTCAACAAGGCCTCTGCTTTACGCTTTGCCCTTTGACGTGACCATAGCAAAAACAACACGGCAAGCGCCAAAAGGGTTATGATCAAAAAAGTCCATTGCAATTGCTTGCTTTTTCTTAGGCTTGTTTGGCTTAGCTCCTGTTGTTTATTTAGTTGTTGGATTTCCCTATTCTTCTTTTCGGTTTCGTATTCTAGCGACAACTTTTCGATTTCCCTGCGTGAACTAGCACTGTTTAGAGAATCCAGGATTTCGGTCCGCTTCCTGAAATAATCCAATGCCTTTTCAAAATCCTTTTTTTTCAAACTGATGTTGTACAGTAAATTGTAATTGTACTTTGCCAAATAAAGGTCCTCGTATTTTTGGGATAGCGTGATCGATTTCTGTATGAATTCCTCGGCTTTTGGGATACGGTTCTGTGCAAATAAAATTTCGGCATAAGTACTGTAGGAGTACATTAATTCTGGTTCCCAGGAGAGGGAATCTCCCAAACGAATGGATTCCTTAACAGATTCTTCGGCCTCCGCCAAACGATTCATTAAGAAAAGCGTGTATGCCTTATTGTTGTAAGAGGAGATCAATTTGGTATACCGCCGGCTTTGCTGCAACAAATCAATGGCTTTGTTCAAAGACTCCAGGGACTCTTCATAATCACCTTCACCATCTGAGACGATACTTAAATTGAGGTAATATGCCCCGAGGTTTCCATCGAATTCCTGTCGCTTTAATTTTAATTGGATGACCCTTTCATAAAATTCCCGGGCTTTGGGATAATCTTCCAGATAGAGGTAAGCCCTTCCCAATCCAGCACATGCGTGAATGACCCCCTTTTCAAAGTTTGCTTGCTCGGCGTAACGCAATGATTTTAAATGGAAATCGATGGCCAATTTGGGGTTGGAGGAATCGTCTTCAATTTTCCCCAAAATGTTGAATATTTCCGCCTTGAGCAATAAAGAATCCTTGTGAATCCCTATTCCATCCAAGGCCCTATAAGCTTCCTGCTCGGCCTTATCAAATTGTGACAGCATTCTGAAGTACCTGCTTTTGGAAATAAGAAAGGGAAGGTAAAGCTCGGGGAGTGAATTCGTAATTTTTCCGTTAAGTTCATCAAAAAGTGTAGTAGCTTTTTGAGGATTGGAGCTGGTATAATAATCGAATAACTCCATTTGAACCTTCAGCAGAGAATCTGGATCCTTCACTTGTTCCAGAGCCATTTCCAGTTGGTCCAAACGGTTTTGTGCCAATAGCTGGCAAGAAGCTAATAACCAAAGAAAGCAAGTCCAGGCTAAAAATTTGAACCGATAAAAAAACTTAGGCTGAAAAGACATGAAGGCACTTCTTTTGAAATTCATTTTCCATGAAAAACTGCATACAATATCCCCAATTTTTATAATATCTCCATCACTAATGTATAACTTACTTGTTTGGCAAGATGGTTCACGTATTTTATAGGGCCTTTAACATGCTTGTGGTATTCTCGGTAGATTTATGATGAACGAGCAGCAATAGTGGAAATTCCAAAAATACCGCTTCCAATCAAAAAAGTAAAGAATCCTAGGCTTGAATTGGTTACTTATCTTGCAGCAATGCTTTGATTTCGAGCAGTTGTATTTTTAAATCTTCGATGTCTTTTTTCTGTGCTTCGATTTCGGTATTTTGACGGTCGATAATGATCTGTTGTTCCTGAACTGCTTTTGTTAAAACCGGAATCATCCCCATGTAGTTGATACTTTTAATGGTCTTGGAAGAGTTCCCGGGAACACCCTCCTCTTTGGCATCAATAAGTTTTACCTCCTGGACTAAATTGGGAAACAAGGTTTCAAATTCCTGGGCGATAAAGCCCGTTTGCCTGTTCTTTGGAAAACCATACTTCATCGCATCTCCTTTTCTGAAAAAATAATTTCGTACTTGAATTTGCGCTACTTTTTCCAAGAGGCTTTCGGCATCAACAATCCCCTCTTTTACAGAAGCATCGGAAGGATTTGAAAACAAGCCGGAAACATACACGTTCCCTGTAAAATAGCCAGCCCAACTCCCCGATTTCAATACAGCGGAGTACACCCCATAATGCGTCCCCCCGGCTGTGCTTACAATGTTGTTAAAACTTCCGTATTTGGTACCCGAACCTGTTCCCGACAAGGAGTTTCTGGTACCTATGTGGGTCCCAGTACTAGTATTTGAAATGGTATTGTATGCACCATATTGGTCGCCACTTCCAGTACCTGTGATGGCACTATAACTTGCGTAAATTGTACCTGTACTAGTTGCAAAAATAGTATTCCTGGTGCCATACGCACTCATTGAGGTTGATGCAATGTCTAATATATTGTCGGTTCCTATAGCAAATAATCCTACCCCAGTGGTGTTTATTAAATTTCGGGTGCCATAGGCATTGCCCGAAGAATCAAGATCGTTATAAGTACCTACATTTTCAATACCTCCACCAATAATATTATAGGTACCAAAACTGGATGAAGTACCACTGGATAGCACATTATAGGTACCATACTTATCTAAGGAGGTACTTCCCGACATAATATTATACATCCCCACATGATAGCCTCCACTGTTGGTAATGGTATTATAGACCCCTCTTTGTATTCCTGTTCCTGTGCCCGACAAAACATTGGAAACACCTGTATGCTCTCCTGTACCACTCCCCGATAGGGTATTGTACACACCCCAATGTTCTGCATTTCCAGTATTGGAGATGACATTTCGATTGCCCACTTGAGTCCCAGATCCAGAACCCGATAACTCGTTTCTAACACCCTGATGCGCACCTGCACCGGTTCCGGTTGTAATATTATAAGTGCCGTAATGATTTCCACTACCCGGACTCTCATTGTATGAATAATTACCATATTGGCTTCCAGTACCATTCACGGTATTTTGAATCTGAGTGTAGATCCCTGCAAGTATTCCATTTCCCCCTGCAAAATAATTGTTGAACGCCCCAATTTGGTTGCCATTTCCAATAGTGCCCGAAAACTGGTTCCATGTCCCAGTTAAGTTGCCAGTACCGTCCGAAAAAATGTTTTGAGTCCCTGTATGATACCCAGAACCACTTCCAGATAAGGTATTGTAGACGCCCCAATGGTCAGCATCTCCGCTGTTTGAGATTACATTTCGATTCCCCACTTGCGTTCCCGTCCCGGCACCTCCTAATTCGTTTCGAATGCCTTGATGTGCACCCGTACCGGTTCCGCCAATAATATTGTATGTTCCATAATGATTTCCCCCTCCATCGCTAAAATTTTCAAAATAATTTCCATATTGAGCGCCAGTTCCTGTAACAGTACTTTGTATTTGGGTATACAATCCCGCTAAAATTCCATTTCCACCTGCAAAATAATTATTGTAAGCCCCTATTTGATTGCCATTTCCCACATTACTGGAAAATTCGGTCCAAGTACCTGTTAAGTTTCCAGAACCTTCTGAAAAACCACTAAACATCCCTGTGTGAGAACCCGAACCAGTTCCTGAAAATAAATTATGTACCCCCCAGTGAGAGCCTGTGCCGGTATTTTCCATTCTATTTTGCGCACCATACTGAATGCCGTTTCCAGCCCCAGATAAGGTATTGTATACCCCCCAATGTTCTGCATCGCCACTATTGGATAGCACATTTCTAATACCAACTTGCGTTCCCGTCCCGGAACCAGAAAGTTCATTTCGTATTCCTTGATGTGCCCCAGAACCGCTTCCGGTTAATGCATTGAAATTACCATAACGACTGCCGTCTCCAGAACCATACAACACCGCCCAAGTGCCTCGATGATCTCCGTCACCGTCACCTGAAATATCACTATAGGTTCCATAAAGATTGGCATCGCTACTATTCGAAATAAAATTTCCCACACCAAATTGTGCCCCGGTACCCGTACCTGTTATTTCATTAAATACCCCATAATGGTTTCCCGTTCCCGAGCCATTTGTTAGTGAGTGAACTCCTCTGTGTTCGCCATTACCCGTGCTTAAAATTCTTCCGAATAAGCCAACTAGAGTAGACGTGCTGGCAGAAGTTGTCACTTCAGACAATAGTCCATAGGTAGTAACGTCATTGGACCCGCTCATCACTACCGAAACCCCTCTGCCCCCTTGGTCTTCTTCAATATCCAGGGGCCACGTAGTGGTATTTTTCCCTATGGCCACATTCCCCAAAGTATAAATGTTATCATTGATGCTATTAGGGCTGGTAGTGGTACTCTCCTCATACCAATCGTCATCTCCTGTGGAACTTGCCGAAGTGGTTAAACGTTCCCACGTTGTTCCATTGAAATAGTAATACCCTACCCCGCTTCCGCCTGTAGTTGCAGTATTTGTGTTGTAAATCAATAAGCCCGTAGCTGCAATGTTTGTCCCGTCGAGCATGGTGTTTGTTACGTCGGAAAGGGAAACCTGCGGAATGAGTATTCCTTTATCTGTAGCTGAAACATCCAGCAAAGAGGAGGCATCTGGACTTGTTGTTCCAATTCCTACTTGAGCAAATAAAAAATAACTTTGGAGTACAACGGAACTAAAAAAAATGATTCGTTTCATAACTTTTTTTTTAACAAAGCCGGAGTTAAGTAAAATCTGGGAAAATCAAATGTAAGCTATTGAATTTAAATAAAATACAGGCAAAACCCTTTTTTTTAAAGAAGAACCTACACGATTGCTATTACAGCTTTCGCACTAATATATTTGCATTGCTAAAACTTAAAATCGGGGTAGGTGATGCGGCGCCAAACACTGGGAAAACCCTAAAGGTTAATTGATCTCCGGCCGCTAAGTAAATATCGTTTGTAAAGGAAAAGTTTTGCGTGTAACTAAGGCTAAAATAAGCTCCACCTTGGACAAAAAGTTGACTGTTATAAAATCCATTGACGTATACCCTAAAACCCATGACCATTTGGTTAGTACCCGCACCGCTAAAATCGACTGGCAAATTGGCCGTAATCGAATATACCCCAGTAGATGGAACCGTATAGGTTCCGGTGACGGTATTATAAGTACCTCCGCCTAGATTATGAACAACTGTTGGATAAACCACATTGTATTCAGTAGCATTTGTAAGGGAAACATCACTTGTAGCTGTGATTTTTAAAGCAGGGCTGTTATTACTTACCCAACTCACATTGCCACTACCGTCTGTTTGCATGATTTGGTCTGCGGTACCCCGGGAGGCCGGTAAAACATAATTATTGGCTGCCGTGGTGCCAATCGAAACATTACCCAAAAAATAACCGGCATAACTACCGCTTTTCAGTACTTCCGAATAGACTCCATAATGAGTCCCCCCAGCACTGTCTGAAATATAGTTATAGGAACCATACTTTGTGCCCGCACCAGATGCTGTAAGGCCATTATAAGTACCGTAATGGATTCCTGATCCACTACCAGTTATGAGGTTTTGGGTCCCATAACGATATCCCGTTCCACTACCCTGCAGATTATTATCGGTCCCAATGTGTATGCTGGAAGAAGTGGCAGTCATGAAATTATAAACCCCTCTTAGAATACCACTTCCTGCTGTAAGGGCATTATACACCCCAATATGATCCCCGGTACCACTATTGGTAAGGTTTTGATACATGCCATATTGCAATCCACTTCCTGTACCTGAAAGCACCTGAAATGTTCCGTAATGAACTCCTGAACCTGTTCCACTTAAATCATTATACGTTCCATAATGGTTGCTATTGCCTGAATTGTTCAACGTAGTAAGCACGCCATATTTTTGACCAGAGCTAGCGCCTCCAATTAAATTAAACAATCCCGTTTGAGTTGTGGAACCGCTTGTGGAAAAACTAGTGTAGTGCCCATATTGAAAACTAGCACCGGTATTGGTGATGCTGGTATAACTGCCGTATTGTGTTCCAGTTCCTGTGCCAGATAAAAGTGTTTGAACACCGTAATGAGGTCCCGTTCCAGAACCATTTAAAGAGTTGTATACCCCATAATGGTTGCCGTCGCCGGAATTTGATACCGTATTTGAAGTCCCAACTTGCGAACCAGATCCCGAACCCGATAACACATTTACGACTCCACTATGTTGACCCGTTCCCACATTGCTGATGGAGGTATACATCCCTGTGTGTTCAGAATTCCCCGAATTGGTTATGTTATTGACGACTCCTCGTTGCTGACCCGTCCCGGCTCCTGATAAGATGGTATAAATCCCCCAATGAGCACCAGAGCCATTGCCGCTAAATTGGCTTTGCATTCCAAAATGATTGCCATTGGAAGTATTATTTAGGGTATTATTTATGGCGTATTGACTTCCCGAACCATTTCCAGATATAGCATTACTTACGCCATAGTGTGTCCCAGTACCTCCTCCTGAAAGGGTGTTGTAAATAGCGTAATGGGTGTTGTCCCCAGAATTGGTAATGGTATTGGCTATTCCTATTTGGCTTCCTGTTCCAGTTCCCGTAAGTGCATTGAACATTCCGCGGTGCACCCCAGAACCCGAACCGCTCATCAACGTGTAGGTGCCATTGTGCTCTGCATCTCCACTATTGTTAATACTATTGTAGACGGCGAATTGTGTTCCGGTACCATTTCCAGTGAGGTTATTGGAAGTTCCTAAGTGTGAACCAGAACCCGAACCTGTCAAGGTATTCAAAGTACCAATGTGCTGTCCAGTACCTGTATTACTTAAAGTTGTGTTTATTCCATATTGAAATCCATTTCCGGTGCCTCCCAAATTGTTATACACTCCTTGATGTGTGCCCGAACCCCCTATCAAAAAATCGTTATATAGCCCCGTTTGGACACCGGTGGCACTGTTTGATAGATTGTTGTAAACACCCCGCTGTTCTCCGGTTCCACTTCCGCCTAAGGCATTGTAGATCCCGTAATGAACTCCCGTTCCGTTGCCAGTAAAGGTACTAAGCACGCCATATTGTGCCCCATTACCCGAATTGGAAATGGCATTATAAACAGCCCTCTGCTCTCCAGAACCCGATCCCGCCAATCCGTTGTAGAGCCCATAATGTATGCCCGATCCCGTATTTTGAATATTAGTATACAATGCCATAAGGGCACCAGTCCCTGTACCTCCCATTAGGGTGTATAACCCCCGACTATTTCCTGTTCCTGTAAAATTATTTTCATTGTAAATAGAACTATTTACCCCCCCATCTGAATAGTTAGAATAAATATTCAATGTTCTTGTGATAGTACCATCTGGCTGATTGAGTTCCAAAAGATAATCTGCCGTATTCTTACCAATGGCAAGGTTTCCAAAGGTAAATTTATCATCGTTGATGCTATTGGGCGAAGTGGTGGTTCCCTCTTCATACCAATCATCGTCTCCAGAAGAGCTGGAAGTTACCAATCGTTCCCAGGTGGTCCCATTAAAATAATAATACCCCACACCGCTACCACCCGTAGTGGCGGCATTGGTATTGTAAATCAACAAACCCGTGGCGGCGGTATTCACTCCGTCTAACATGGTATCGGTTACATCGCCTAGGGAAACCTGAGGGATGAGCATCCCTTTATCCGTAGCGGAAACCTCCAAAATGGAAGAAGCGTCAGGTGTAGTTGTGCCAATTCCTACTTGGGCATAATTAATTACCGAACATAGCAGCGCAATTGTGCTGAAAATCAATTTCCTTTTCATAAAATGACAAAATAGACGTGGATACTATTTCGATGAGGGGTACTACCAAATATAACGCTTTTTTCAACCGAAAGTAGGGAGCTGGTTATTTTTAACAATAGCGAATCATACAAAGAGTTAGTGGTCATCACTTCTTTTGGTTTCAGCAAAAAGCAGTTTATTGAGCTTAAGAGGAATCCATTAAAAGTTATTGGTTTTAAAACAGCTATTGCTCGTTCAGCAAAGACTTGATCTGTTCAATCTCCCGTTGTTGTGTTTCCAGTCGGTTTTTCAAGGTTTCCACCTCATCTTCCAGAGATTCAATGGTTTCTTGTTGTTCTTTAATAGCATTGATCAACACAAAATCCATGGCCCCGTAATCGACTCCAAGGTAATTTTCCTTAACCGTTCCATCCTCTGAAACATATTCCCAGTCCTTGACCATATAGGGTGCAATTTGTTGTAGCTCTTGAGCAATAGTTCCGACCCCTGTATCATTGGGCATACCTGCTTTGCCGTTGTAGGTAAACCAAACAGGATTTATTTTTTTCAAAAGCGAAAGGCCGTCCGTGAAAGGACGAATATCTTTTTTCAAACGTTTGTCAGAGGTGACTGTCCAAGCACTGGAAGTCGGTTTGGCAGCAGAGTTTGTAACTAATTCCAATAAATATGAGGGATTTGTAAGCCCTATACCCAATCGATAGGAAATATAAGTACGTCCCAAAAAATACCCTGCAAAAGAGGTTGTCGAGGAGGTACTGGCATTAGCATAAATGGCATAATTATTTCCTGTTGTCCCGAAAAAACTTGAATAAACACCATAATTAGTACCAGTAGAAGTTGTTGGAAAAGTAACATAATAGCCTACTTTTGTTGCTCCTCCAGACCCCATGGTGGCATAAGATGCATATCTTGTACTGGTATCAGTATTTCCAAATGCTGTGAAAACACCATATTTGTCTCCTATTGCAGTTCCAGAAAAATAATTATAGTAACCATATTTGTCTCCCGTATTGGCTCCAGAAAATAAATTGGATGTGCCATAAGTGGTTGAAGACCCTGAACCCGAAAACCAATTGAACGTAGCATACTGGGCTGATCCTGTAGAGGTAGAACCAGAAAAGTCATTATAAGTAGCATACATGGGTACTCCTGTAATAGAAGCCGTTCCACTGATCCTGTTGTAAGTAATTCCACCACCTGCTGCGTAGGTACCATCATTATCGTATAAATTGCGCCAGGATGCCGCAAAGTTTCCCGTATTGGCTATGCCATCAAGACTTGTGGATTCAATGGAAAGCATCCCTGTACTGGTGGTGGTCCCAATGGTCACCCGTTCGCCTATTCCGTCTCCTGGGGTAAGGTAGGTCCCTCCGTCGGTCCATTCACTAGCCCCAATACTGGAAGGATCTACCCAACTCACATTACCGCTAGCGTCGGTTTGCATTACTTGGTTTGCTGTTCCTCTGGATGCTGGAAAAGTGTAGGTATTTCCTAACGTGGTGCCAATGGCTACATCTCCTAAAAAAAAGCCCGCATAACTACCGCTTTTTAAGGATTGTGAGTAAAGCCCATAGAGTGTTCCTCCAGCGGTAGTACTCATGATAATGTATGAACCATACTTTCTTCCAGTACCTGTTCCGTTCATTAAAGTTGAAGAACCAAAATGATCCCCATTTCCAGTCCCTCCAATACCCGTTGAAACACCTATCATGTTACCCGTTCCAGCATTTAAGCTATTGTTTATTCCAAATTGATTACTACTTGTTGCACTAGTGAACAAATTATATAATCCTGTCAAGGTGCCATTACCCGTATTGGATATTTGATTTTGAATGGCATATTGATCCCCTCCACCAGCACCCGAAAGGATATTCCAAACACCTCTGTGAACCCCAGTACCAGAACCACTTAATTCATTTAAAACCCCAGTATGCACTGCATTACCGGAATTATTAATAATGCTTCTAACCCCAGTTTGTTCTCCGGTTCCTGCACCTGTCATGGAATTGATCAATCCATAATGGTCCCCAGAACCAACCCCTGAAATACTATTGCTAAGTGCTACATGCTCCCCATTGCCTGAATTTGAAATGTTGGTTTGCACCCCATATTGGCTCCCCGAGCCTGAACCCAAAAGGTTGTTAATCACTCCAATATGCTGCCCGGTTCCTGTTCCATTTAAGGTTGAGGCCATACCATAATGATCTCCATTGGCACTATTGTCAATTTCATTAAAAACCCCTATTTGGAAATTTGTCGAGGTTCCGGTTAATTCATTATGGACACCGAAGTGAAGTCCCGATCCGGTATTGTCAATCGTATTATGAACACCTGCTATTTCTCCAGAGCTTGTACCTCCCAAATCATTCGCACTTCCTGTTCGATTTCCCGTACCTGTTCCTTCAATAAAGTTGTATTGCCCATAGTAGGTATACGATGTGCTTCCCGAAACATAGTTATAGCCACCATACATATTTCGGGCCGCATTGGTTATTGTGTTGTATGTTCCGAAATGAGTCCCAGAACCTGTTCCCGTTAAGGAATTATAAGAACCATACTTGGCACCATTTCCATTACCTGTCAGAGATGAATACACCCCGTAATGCACCGCTGCACCGGAATTACTAATTTCATTATAATTTCCATATTGAAGGCCTATTCCAGTTCCAGAAAGCATGCTGTAGGTACCATAATGTGCTGAAGGTCCTGTATTGGTGATATCGTAGTAGCTTCCGTATTGGTTACCTGTTCCTGTTCCGGAAAGGGTATTGTAGGTCCCAAAATGGTCGTTGGTTCCCGTGTTGGTTATGATACTTCGAACTCCTGTCATGGTACCATTACCTATTCCACCAAGAATACTGCGCATTCCTTGGTGGGCTCCATCACCATCGTTTAGAATTTCATTGTATACAGCGTAGTGTAAATTATCCCCAGAATTAGTCATATAGTTCCCTACCCCAATTTGAGGTCCCGTTCCAGCACCAGATAGTTGATTATACAAACCGTAATGGTAACCACTTCCCGAGCCATTGGTAATGGAATGCAACCCTCTATGCTCTCCATTTCCATTGCCCAAAATTCTTCCAAAAAGCCCTACTTGAGTGGCATCGCCTGTGTTGGTGATTTCAGAAAGTAATCCATAGGTAGTTACATTCGCCGTACCATTCATTAAAATAGAAACCCCGCGCCCCCCTTGGTCTTCCTCAACGTCCAACGCCCAATCGGCCGTATTTTTGCCAATGGCGACATTCCCAAGGGTATATATATCATCCGTAATGGCATTGGGAGCCGCGGTGGTCCCTTCCTCGTAAAAATCATCATCGCCCCCACTGGCTGAAGTGGTTAATCGTTCCCATTGAGTACCGTTGAAATAATAGTAACCCACACCACTTCCCCCTGTGATAGCAGCATTGGTATTATAGATAAGCAATCCTGTGGCGGCGGTATTGACTCCGTCCAACATGGTATCGGTTACATCGCCTAGTGAAACCTGAGGAATGAGCATCCCTTTATTTGAAGCGGATATTTCCAAAATGGAAGAAGCGTCAGGTGTGGTTGTGCCAATTCCTACTTGGGAATACCCTTGAAAAAAAATCATAATAATAGCTGTGCAGATGTAACTCTTTTTCATTGTCATTTTTTTTAGGAATGGTACCTAGATTTTCTTGGGGGAATTTTAAAGATACTAAAAATGCTTAAATTTTGACAATCAAATACTTAACATTGTATTTAATCTAGTTATTCTTAAGCGTTTCAATTTCTTTTTTAAGCATTTGAATTTCCTCATTTTGTGCTTCAATCATTTTTTGCTGCTCCTGAACAGCTTTCACCAAGGGAACCACAAATTCAGCATAACGCAACCCGTAGTAATCATCGGCGTTTTTGGGCTGGTCTACACCGCTGAAATCAAACCCCGAAGCTTTGGCGGCTTCAGCAACTTCTTGCGCAATGAAACCCGTTCTTTTCATGTTCTTGGCCTCGGTATTATCCAATTCGGGGAAGTTCTTAGCCTCAGGATGGTTTTTAACCGATAAAAACTCCGTCTTTATTTGATAGGTTACAGGTCTCAACTTCATAATAAAATTCAGCCCCGTGACATCTTCCTGCACGTTCTCTTTAACCCGACCGTCCGAAATGGTCGTCCAACCTACTTGCCCCCCTATAGAGGTTACAATACCGTTTCCAATGCGCACCGAATTGGTTGCGGCCGTTGTAGCTCCATATCCTATGGCCATAGAATTAATATAATTGGTGGCCCCTGCATCTGAAATACAACCTATATACGTATTTGCATATCCCGTTACATTTGAGTATCCTGCATAGGTGCCAAAAGCCGTATTTACATAACCATCGAAGGTGGAAGCGGGGTTGTTGGCATAAAGCGCATAAGGACCAACCGCAACATTCCAGGTATTGTATGAGGTTCCTCCATTGCTATACGCCTGAGTATACAAACTTTGATGTCCAATACCCACATTGTAGTTGCCTTCGGTATTGTTGCGCATGGCCCAGAATCCCATAGCAACATTAGCTGTTGCAATCGTGGTTGCTTCCAAGGACCCTCCGCCAATGGCCACATTTGTTCCTCCGGTGGTCAAGCTTGTCATAGCATAATGCCCCACTGCGGTATTTTGGTTGCCCGAAGAAATGGAATACAACGAATGGTATCCTATACTGGCATTGCCATAAGGGGTCGATCCCGCTGCGTCCCCTTGCATCGAAAAAGAGCCCAGGGAGGTGTTTTCGTCCCCTGTTGTGTTGTACCGTAAAGCGTTCAATCCCATTGCGGTATTGTTATTACCCGTGGTATTGGCCCGAAGGGCATAGGTGCCAACCGCAGTATTACGAACACCATTCGTATTATCTCTAAGGGATTCCGTACCCAAACCAACATTTTCAGATCCATCAATGTTTTCCTTAAGAGCTTCAAAACCCATTGCCACGTTATCATTTCCTATTGTATTCTGCTGCATGGCATCTACACCTACCGAGGTATTGTAATTTCCAGTTGTGTTTGCCGATAACGACACCGCGCCAATAGCAGTATTCCTAGTTCCAGTGGTATTGGCATCCAATGCATAAGTTCCAAGTGCAGTCCCATAGGAAGCTGTAGTATTCATCCGCAGCGCACTATAGCCCATGGCGATATTATACGACCCTGTGGTATTTTCGTATAAGGTAGCCACTCCTATCCCTGTATTCACAACTCCCGTGGTGTTATTGTATAAAGCCACCCCTCCTACTGCGGTGTTGTAGATCCCATTATTGGTAGCAGTGGGATTGTTATTGTATAACGAAAGGGCTCCAACAGCTGTGTTATAAGAGTTCCAAGCAGTATTTGAGTTGTTAAAAGATTGATTATACATGGCTCTAAAGCCAATAGCTGTAGAATAAATGGAATACGAATCATTGGCCAAAGCATACCGCCCAGTGGCTGTTGCTGCTTGAGCCCCTTCACCATATTCCATGGCCCCTACCCCGACAGCCACATTTTGGGAACCCGATCCGTCCGCCCGCAAAGCGCGCCAACCTATTGCGACATTCATCACATTATTGTTGGCATTCTCCATAGCTTCCCTTCCTATGGCTGTATTAACTCCATTGGGGCCAATAGCATTTCGTAGACTTCGGTAGCCTATGGCCACATTCCCGTCAGACGTGGTAGCATTTTCCAAGGCTTGATACCCCATAACAGTATTATACAAACCACTTGTAATGGAGTTCAGCCCCTTATAGCCAAAAGAAGTATTGGTACTCGTAGAATCGATCAATCCTGCTGTTTGGTTGTTCACCTTAAAATTCAAAGGTTGGGTGTCGATCGTTCCGATGAAATTGGCCGAGGTAGTTCCTGTATTTCCATCTAGGTTCCACTTGGGTTCTGCTGTGGTAATGAGACGTTCCCAAGTGGTACCGTTGAAATAGTAGTAGCCCACACCATTACCTCCAGTGACCGCCGCATTGGTATTGTAAATCAACAAACCAGTGGCTGAAGTATTGACCCCATCAAGCATGGTATCCGTAACATCGTTGAGGGAAACTTGGGGAATTAAAATCCCTTTATCGGTTGATGCAATGTCTAGTGCAGAAGACGCATCGGGTGCAGTTGTCCCAATGCCAACTTGTGCCCATAGGTTAGGGCACAACAATAAAAATACGATTACAAAAATCAGCTTTCTCATAGTACAATTTTTAAATAAGTAGCTAAGTAATTTGTAATCGGGGATGTACAAATATAAATAATTCATTTATAATAAGATAGGGGGAAAACCCCTTTTTTAGGGCCATCAATACCCTTTAAAATTAGTTGCACAGCTTCCTACAAAATTGTAACATTACATTCCTTTTTTAAATCCTATCCTATGGAGAGTCAAGACATCAAGCCAAGAGTACCGCAAGACGAACACATTGTTGAAAACAGGGAGTTAAACATCTGGGAAGCCCTAATTCCTGTATTTGCCCTAATAGGCATGTTGGCCTATAATGTGTATACCTATGGAGGAGATGCCCTGAGTGGTTCCAACCAATTTGTCTTGCTGATGGGTGGTGCAGTAGCTGCTATTGTTGGCTTTTTTAACAAAGTTTCCTTCGCGCAAATGATGGAGGAAGTTGCTGAAAACATTAAATCTACCGGGGGAGCCATTTTGATTTTGCTCATGGTTGGTGCCTTGGCCGGAACCTGGCTCATCAGCGGCATCATTCCAACGATGATTTATTACGGATTACAGGTACTTAACCCTACCATCTTTCTTGCCGCATGTGTAATCATTTGTGCCATCATTTCTGTAGCTACTGGGAGCAGTTGGACCACTTCTGCTACGGTGGGAATTGCATTGATCGGGATCGCTGATGCCTTGGGAGTTCCTTTGGGAATGACGGCTGGTGCTGTCCTTTCTGGCGCTTACTTCGGTGATAAGATATCGCCGATGAGCGATACCACTAACCTAGCCCCTGCCATGGCTGGCACAGATTTGTTCACCCACATTCGGTACATGCTTTACACCACCACCCCTTCCATCATTATTACCCTACTCTTTTTTATCATCTTAGGGTTTAGCATTGATACCTCAGGAAGTGCTGCCACTCCAGAAATTCTAGCTTCTGTAAAATCTGCCATCAATGTAAGTCCGTGGTTATTCGTGGTACCAATTATTGTCATTGTCTTGATCGTTAAAAAAACGCCTCCGCTTATCGCGTTGTTGGTAGGAACTTTGTTGGGCGGAGTTGCAGCTTTGATATTTCAACCGGGCATTGTTGCCAGGATTGGTGGTGGAGATGCTTTAAATTTCACAACGGGTTATAAAGGAATCATGAACGCTATTACGGTTTCAACCTCCATCCCAACCGATAACGAAGCGCTACAAGGCCTATTCACCGCGGGGGGCATGAGTAAGATGATGGGGACTATTTGGTTGATACTTTGCGCTATGGTATTTGGTGGAATCATGGATGGTATCGGCGCACTAACTACCATTAGTAAAGCGTTGCTGAAATTATTCCACACGACCTTCGGATTGTTTGCCAGTACGGTTGCAAGCTGCCTAGCCCTAAATATTACTGCAAGCGATCAATACCTAGCCATTGTGGTTCCCGGAAAAATGTATGCCAAAGCCTTTAAAGAAAAGGGATTGGCCCCCGAAAACCTCAGCAGGACTTTGGAAGATTCAGGTACCGTTACCTCAGTGCTGGTTCCTTGGAATACCTGTGGGGCCTATCAAAGTGGGGTATTGGGCGTGGATACCTTGCATTACGCAGGGTATGCGGTATTTAATTACATAAGCCCATTTATGACCTTGCTCTTTGCAGCGTTTCGAATCAAGATCAAGCAATTGACCCAAACGAAAAAAGATTCTTAGCGTAAAGGCTTTTTCATTTTCCAGAAAGTGTTTTCCGCATTGAAATGAACCACCTCTGGTTCATTTTTTTATCTTTAGGAATTCATTTGTTGCAAATGTTGAATCACCCCGTAGCATCAACCAAAATCTCCCTGAAATGTATCTTCCTGCTGATGCTGTTCTGTTACGGCATTTTTTTAGAGGCCCATGCGCAGCCCATCATATCGGGATTCAAGCACCTAACTATTGACAACGGGCTTTCCCAAAACTCGGTTAATTGTATTTTTCAGGATCGTAGCGGTTTTATGTGGTTCGGAACCCAAGATGGACTAAACCGATACGATGGTTATGAATTTCGACATTTTCGAAGTCAAAAAAACAATACAGAAAGCCTAAGCAATAACTATGTTTGGGATATTTATGAAGATGAGAAAGGCATATTATGGATTGCGACTTTTGGTGGGGGTCTTAATCGATACGACCCCGAAACGGACCGTTGGAAGCACTTCACACACGATAACAAGGATCCTAAGAGCTTTCCGAGCAATCGCTTATTTTCAATAACTGAAGGAATATCCGGAGTCCTCTGGATAGGCAGTAATGAAGGACTTATCCGCTTTGATACGAAACTCGAATCTTCCGAAATGTTCCTAGCGGAAGATGCTGGGGGCAACTCCTATAAAGACAACTACATAGGTATTGTTTCTGACGATATTGAAGGGAATCTATGGTTGCGAAGCGAAGACGGACTTACGTTTTTCAACACTCAAGATGGTACCGCCACCAATTTCCGCGAAGCTCCATTTTCCAATGCTTTTCCGTTAGGCGACGTTTATGACATTAAAAGAGATGAGGATTTTTTATTGGTGTGCTGTGATGCCGGACTTCTGAAAATCGACCCCAAAACAAAAAGCGATACTTTATTGCTACCCCTTAAAGATATGACCATTGACGGGCAAAATGTTGCCGTTAGAAAAGTCTTAGCCCTAGGTCACGATGAATATGCCATCGGAACCAGTCTGGGGCTGATCCTATTCAATGGAAAAAATCAAAAAAAGGAAGTCTACACCAGCAGCGCGTCGGATGAAAAAAGCCTGACTCACGGTTACATTACAGCACTTTTTAAATCGACAGACCAGACCTTTTGGGCAGGAACACGAAACGGTCTCAATTGGGTGGATCAGCTTTACCCAGATTTTGTGCACCTTAGAAGTATTCCTGGGAAAGAGGGTCTTAGCAACCCCAATGTCAATTCATTCATCGAAGAAAAAGATAGCTTGCTGTGGATTGGCACTTCGGACGGACTTAATCTTTACAATAAAAATAGCAATACCTTCAAGGTTTTCAGGAAAGAGGATAAGCCCTTTAACGGAATGACCAATAATTACATTTTGGTGCTTTTCAAGGATTCCAACGGGACCAAGTGGGTTGGTACACGCGGGCATGGGGTTTTTAAAGTGACCGACAGCTACAACTTCGAACCATTGAGCCCCATTAATGAAAACCTAACAAGCACCTCCGTCCATTTCATGGCCGAAGGAAAGGATGGTACCCTATGGCTCGGAACCGGTGGGCGCGGCCTCTGGAAGTATGATCCCAAAACCAATACCGTTAAAACTTACCCCAGCGCCAAGGATGGAAAAGGACCGCACCACAGTTACATTTTTTCCATAGTGCCCGACAGTCAAGGAAATATCTGGATTGGAACGCCCACCGGGGGGCTCAATTTGTTCGATCCTCAAAAAGAGCGCTTTTTGTATTTCCTTAATGATCCCAATAACGAAAATAGTTTAAGCAACGACATCATTCTAACACTCTACGAAGATCAGGAACGCACCCTCTGGATTGGTACCAACGGCAGGCTGAACAAGTTAATTCCAAAGTTGGAACCCAATATGTTCGAAAAACTTCAAGGTCGTGAAAAGGATTCTCTGTTCATAAGTTACGGCAGGGATGCTGGATTTCCCAATGATGTTGCCTACGGCATCCTTGAGGATGAAAATGAAAACTTGTGGATTCCAACAAATCAAGGGCTGGCCGTTTTTAATACACAAAGCGAAAAGGTTGTAAAAAACTATGATACCAGCCACGGGCTACAAAGTAACGAATTCAATCAAAACGGCTACCACAAAGGGCTTTCAGGCAATTTCTATTTTGGAGGTGTAAATGGTTTGAATATGGTAAACCCCACCAAGATTTCACCAAACAACTTCCCTCCTCCTGTGGTTTTTACAAGACTTTCCATTTTTAATGAAGAAGTTCCGATAAGCACGCATTCCAAAAAGTTTGGGCTTGGTGCTCCTATAACAGCATTAGAGGCGATCTCACTTTCTTGGAAGCACGATGTCATTACCTTCGATTTTGTAGGCCTTAGCTACAAAAGCCCCGAAAAAAACCTTTACAGCTATAGGCTGGATGGTTTTGATGAAAAGTGGAGCCCTCCAGGTAAAAGCCGTTCTGCAACCTACACCAACCTCGACCCCGGAACCTACACGTTTTGGGTTAAAGCAGCCAACAACGATGGCCTTTGGAATACTGAAGGGAAATCGCTCCAAATCCATATCAGTTCCCCGCCATGGGCCAGTTGGTATGCCTACATTACCTACCTCCTGATGGCCATAGGCATTTTTTATTTGTTTCTTCGGTATCGCATCCAAAAGGCCACCCGGGAAATTAGGGTTCAAACCGAAATTGAACAGGCCCGATCCCAAGAGCGGGAACTATTCCGAAAGCGAAGCGCCCGCGATTTTCACGACGAAGCAGGAACAAAAATTACCCGTATCGCTTTAATTGCCGAACTGGTAAAGCAAAATTCCAAAAACAACCCAAAAGTTCAGGAGCAACTGGAACAGTTAAGCGACAACCTCCAGGAACTCAATGTTGGGATGCGCGATTTTATATGGGCCTTGGATCCCTCCAAAGACAATTTTTACGATACCTTAAACCGATTTATCGACTTTGCTTCCAGTTTTTGTGAAACCGCCGGGGTACGGTTCAGTTCTGGAGTGCTTCCCGAAAAATTCAAGGAGCTACAACTCAATATGGCCAACCGCCGGCATCTTTTGATGATTTTCAAGGAAGCTTTAAACAATAGCATCAAACATGGAAATCCAAAACAAGCCGCGTTTAACGCCGAAGTGAAGGAAGACGGAGCCCTTCAAATTTCACTAAAGGACAATGGCCAGGGATTTTCCGAAGAAACCATTTCAAAAGGCCATGGCATTCAAAACATGAAAAGTCGCGCAGAAGCAATGGGCGCCGACTTGAAAATTGAATCCCAAAAAGGAAAAGGCACCATCATTACTCTGGAACTATTAATTACCCAAATGGGTGATGAAAATGCATCTTTGAAATAACTATTTTTAAAAGCAATGAATCTTACACAAAACATACGTGTTTTTATTGTAGAAGATGACGGACTTATCCGTAATTCCCTAGAACAGCTTATTGGTGGCTCCGAGGGTTTTATGGTATTGGGATGTTTTGTGTCTGCAGAAGCGGCATTGCTGGAGTTGTCTGAAAAGAAACCGGACGTTTTGTTGTTGGACATCGATTTGCCCGGAATGTCGGGAATCGAAGCCATCCCAAAATTAATTAAGATCCAGCCCGATCTTAACATTGTCATGCTCACAGTGCACGAAGAATCGCAAACGGTATTCGATTCCTTGGAAAAAGGCGCTGTAGGCTACCTCCTGAAAAGCAACAACCCAAAAAGAATCCTAGAAAGTATTTACGAAGTCTTTCACGGGGGAGCACCCATGAGCCCGTCGATTGCCCGACGCATTATCAGTTCTTTCAAGCCGAATTCGGAAATTGAGCTTTCTGAAAGGGAACTTGAGGTGTTGCACCAATTATGCAGGGGAGCAAACAATAGGGAAATCGCGGAAGATTTGTTCGTTTCTACGAATACCATTAAAGCCCATATCAAAAACATTTACAAAAAACTTCACGTACACTCCCGGGCCGAAGCTGTTTCAAAAGCCATCAAAAAACGGCTTATATAATACCTTTAGTTGAACTTACAGCCCACCGCAGACACATTGCCGCTGTGTTTAATACCCGGAGTGTTGTTTGGTACCGGAAAAGGGTAATCTGGAAATCGCAATCCCTTGACGGCCACCTGTCCTCCCCCAGTAATTTCGATGGCGAATTTGCGAACACTGGTTGCAACACTGGCATCGTTTAGATTCACTCCTTGGGGAGGGGCCACAATTACTTTAGTGCCTGAAAAAATATACACATCCTGCATTCCCGGAGGTAATTGGCTTGCGGGAAAATGAGTAAGCTGTTTTCCGTTCACCACTAAAACAGGAGCTGGATTTTCGAGAGGATTTCCTCCGGGAGTGTAACTCCATTGCTGCGGATGCAATGGATTGCTGGCAAAATAATAGCCGTTGACTTTATCTTGGATCCAAGTAAGCTCTGAGATATCTTCAGTTCCATAAAAAATGGCCCCGTGTTTATTTTCAGCTTCTATAGTGAGCATTCCCATTCCTAATGTTGGCCATGTTACCTTGGAAGACTGTCGGTATTCGCCGTCTTTAACAATGATGCTTACTGGTTTGTTTCCCTGCAAGAATACCAAAGATGCATCCATGGCTTTCTGAAGCGTTGCAAAGGGTGCAGTTTTAGTTCCAGGGTTGGAATCATTTCCATCAATAGCCACATACAAAGTTTTTTGTTTTGGCTTGCCATCGTTGTTTGCAACCGTTGGATGGTCAAAAATGGTATTGGCATCCAGCCAACTAAATTCAAGAGGGGTTTTTGGACTTCCTACCGCAAAAATGATTTGATAATTCTGAACTTTTGAGCCGGTTTTCAGGGTGGTAAACCGTGTTGTGGACAAAATTCCATTAAATAGGGGGGCTTTGAGGTCCATATCCACTTTGCCATCCATTTTGGACTGCGCTTCCTCCAATAGGCCGTTAATGTCCATTTCGAGGATTTCCTCGGGGATGTCGACTCCCAAATCCTGAAGCTGTTTTAACTGGTCGGGGCCCGCCATACTAAGTCCTTCCTCCATCGCCGCAGAATTTCCAACATTGATTATGGGCTGGCCCTCCGTGCGCAAGCTCATCAATCTCTGTGATAAGCCCGGACCGTAAATGGTACCTCCTACCGCACTTTTGGGCAAATCCATGTCTTCGAGTTCGTCGTCCATTTTGTCCAACGCATTGAACATGTCGTTGATTTGGTAAACCAAATAACTGGCATCAATGCCTTCTTTATAATAGCGCGAATCCTTTACCGGCAATTTGGATCGGCGTTGTATTTCCTGGGCAGCAGGGTTTCCTGAAGCAGCATATTTTTTATTGACCTCGGCCATTGCAGCCACCATCTGGTCTATCGTTGCGTTAATTTGGTCTTCAGCCATTCCGTTAGGACTAAAACCTGCCAGGTTTGCTGCAGATGCCAAAAATTCCAAACTTGCCTTTGTTGCAAAGTTTTTCATTTTGGTCGCCGCCCCAAACAATTGAGCCCCCTTTTCGGCAAAATCCATAATGTCCAGACTTTTCGAAAGGGCTTGTACTGCGGTCCCCGCATAACCAAAACCATCGCGAGTCGATTTCCAACTTCCTTTTCCATCCCCATCCCCTTCATCTTCTGTCCCTGCCTCAATCTGCTTGCGTTGATTTGGAGGTGGTGGGGGTTGGTTGGTTCCGTTGCCTCCAATACGAACGTGGGGCTTTGCCTGATATGCTGCCACATATTTTAGATATGGAAGCAGGTTTGCCCTCCAAAATTTCTGAACGTCCTTCAATTGCTTCATGGCTTCACTATCGTTAACGCTTCCTTGCTCCATCACCATAAATTGTCTAGGAGACACGTGATTGATGGTCGAAAAATCGACATCCATACTTCCTATACCCGTTTCAGCCAAAACCATTTCATTATTCAAACAGTAGTTTTTACCCGGAACATACTTCTCCATTTTCCCGCGGATATGCAAGGAGGCTCGTTTTGTGGTAGGGTTTACATAAAATGCATTGAAGAGATTGTCGGGATCCATTTTCAATACCCATGCCGTAAGCTCGGCAGTGTAATCCGTATCGTTGGGACAATAATCGATGTACTCCTCTTTTATCACCAATACCGTTGCCTCTCCCGATTCGAAAGCTACCCTAATGGGTTCTGGATACTGAGCCCCCATGCCCTTGATGCCGGCACCCAAAACACTGTTGGCCCTAACCAACTTGTACTCCTTAGCCAATTTATTGCCTTGCTGTTGCTGGTAAAGGCCTTCCATTCCTGAAGGCAAACCATCTGGAACTTGAGCAACTGCAGTACTATGAACAAAAAAAATCAAAGAGGCCAACTGGAATAAAAATGATTTCATATTCGAAAGGATTATACTTGATTTATAACTGTTTCCAAAAATAACCCCCTCCTAATTACCTATCAATTACCCAATTGGGTAGTTTCGAAGAATAGCTTCAGTGCTTCAAAAAAATGAATTCAAAAGCAGGAAAGGATTCTGTATCTTTAACCAAAATTCTGTGCAATGGCAAAAATAACTTTGGGAGGAAATCCCGCCGAAACTTATGGCAGTCTGCCTAAAGTAGGAAGCAAGGCACCCGCTTTTACTTTAACCGGGGTTGATTTGAAGGACAAAACCTTGGAAGACTTCGGTGACCATAAAAAAATTCTCAATATTTTTCCTAGCGTGAACACTGGGGTATGTGCCACTTCCGTAAGAAAGTTCAATGAAAAGGCCGCGAAGTTGAAAAACGTGAAGGTTTTGTGCATTTCAAGAGACTTGCCCTTTGCACAACAACAATTTTGTGGGGCTGAAGGCCTCGAAAATGTGATTATGCTGAGCGATTTCAAAACCGGTGCTTTTGGGAAAGCGTATGAATTGGAAATCACCCGAAGTGCCTTTCAGGGCTTGCACTCAAGAGTGATCATTGTGCTGGATGAAAACAATACGGTGCTTTATACGGAACAAGTTTCGGAGATTAGCAACGAGCCCGATTACGAAAAAGCCCTAAAAGCACTGAAATAATGTGGAATACTTTTGTAGGAAAGCGGATATTGGGGTTTAAATATGCTTTTCGCGGTGCCTGGATGCTTTTAAAAAACGAAGCCAGTATCCAAGTACAAGCCGCCATTGCAATTATCATGACTGGTGCTGGGTTTTACTTTCAAATTTCAACTATGGAGTGGATTGCACAATGCTTGGCTATTGGTTTGGTATTGAGCATTGAAGGTTTGAACACGGCTGCAGAGGAAATCGCTAATTTTGTCCATCCCGATTACCACAACAAAATAGGTTATATCAAAGATGTTGCAGCAGGGGCCGTATTCTTTGCCGCTATTACAGCCATTGTTGTAGGTGGATTTATTTACATTCCAAAATTTTAGGATGCATGCTGCAAATCACCCGTTTGGGTGATTGCCAAACTAACTTATTGAACCTAAATTTGTTGCGCAAACAACGAGTTCAATATGTTTTTCGTTCTAAAACCAACTACCATGAAATACCTCGCATTACTACTGTTTTTAATTTCTAGCTTACACACTTACTCCCAAACTTCTGAAAACGCTAATGGTGAAGCTCCAATTATTTTTATCTATGATGCCAGTGGTTCTATGTGGGGTGCTATGGACGGTAAGACCAAAATGGAAATTGCCAAGGAGGTCCTTAATAGTTCCGTCGATCGCTTAGGGAAGGATCAAAAAGTAGGCCTGGTAGCATACGGGCACCGTAAAAAAGGAGATTGTAAGGATGTTGAATTCTTGGTCCCTTCTTCCAATACTTCCAAAACCACCATTTCCAGGGCCCTTTCTGGCATCAAACCAATTGGGATGACCCCATTGGCCTATTCCGCAACTTTGGTGATCGATCAGCTTCGCAATAGCAAAGAAAAAGCAACCATCATTTTGGTTACGGACGGAATCGAATCCTGCAATGGCAATATTTGTGATGTGGTAAAAGCAGCTCAGGCCGAAGGAATCGATTTCAAACTGCACATTGTGGGATTTGGATTGAAGGAAGGTGAAAAAGACCAGTTGATGTGCGCTGCCAAAGCGGGGAATGGAAACTATTATGATGCCGCGAATGCGGAAGGTCTTTCAGAAGTTTTAGATGAAGCTGTAGAACAAAAAGTGGATTCGCCTGAAGGAAATGTAAAAATATTTGCCGTCAAAAACGGAAAACCCATTGATGCATACATTTCAGCCTACGATGTTATTGCCAAACGGAAACCCATCAATGGAAGGACCTACAAGGACACCGTTTCTGTCTATTTACCACCCAGCACCTACACTATTGAAGTAAAACCCTTGGAAGGTAGTGATGTTACCGCACTTACCATTGAAGGGGTCCAAAGCTTTGATGATAAAGTGGTTTTCAAGGAAATCTCGTTCGACGGTGGAAAAGTAGGCATAAAAACCACGAATAATGGAGCCGATTGGGACTGTATGGTAAAAATAGTGGATGCCAATGGGAAGACCGCCGCCGCCCTGCGTTCCTACAATGCCCCAAAGGAAGCCGAGGTAAATCCGGGAACCTACAAAGTAACGATTCAGGCCTTGGCCATGGAGGGCATGCAAACCTATGCGGAAATTGAAAACGTCGTCGTAAAACCTGGACAAACGACGCCCGTTTCGTATGAATTTGACTCAGGTAATTTCAATATTTTTACCAAAGTGGGCTCCGAAAACATTGACACGGTGGTCACCATTTATGAAAAAACTAGTGGCACCTCTGTAGGAGGCGGCCGAACCTATTCCAAAGGCGCCAGTTTTCTTTTGAATCCCGGGACCTATAGCGTAAAAGTGGCTCCCTTGGGAAATTACAAAGACCGCGCGACACAAAAATTTGAATTTGAATTGAAAAAAGGGGAAACCGTCGATAAATCCGTAAATTTTTAAGCCATGAAAAAGTTTATTGCGCTCTCTAGCTTAGGCTTTTATCTGCTTGCGTTTATCTTTTGTTTTGTAGTAGGTGCTTATGTTGCTGGAAAAATGGGTGCTGGTGAAAACCAAGGTCTTGCTGGAGGTGCCATCGTATTGGGATGGGGTGTGTTGGTGGGATTGGGCGGAATTGTACTGGCCATTATCCTGGTTCAATTTTTAAGCCCAAAGGTTGTTATTAAAATTAACTGGGTTTTATTGATTGTAGCCGTAGTCTTTTTGATTTTTCTTTACGCCAAAGCGCGTATTTCAACAGAAAAAAACAAAGAAGCCCCCCAACCTTCCCTGAAAACAACATCGCCCACCGCCATGCTTGTAAAACCGAACCTTCAAAAATCTAGTGCCCCCGAAAATTCCCTTGAGTCGAGTCCCAAGGGAATTGGTATTTTCAAGCCTGCCATAATGGAACACGGTACACTTTATTTCTATGGCCCCGTCAATTGGCAAAAAAGTAGCTCGGAACACCATCCAACCGACAGTATTGTATTTGCCATGGATGCCTATAACAACCCAACAACGACTTATGTGCCCCCATGGTTGTACCCCGAACACCTGAAATTGGATTATGGTGTACTCATTTTTAAGGTATTGGGCGTAGGTGATGATTTCCTTAAAGTCGAAGTCAATAAATTGACCCAGCAAACTTCCTATGTCAACAAAGCCCAAGGTTCCTACCTGTCTTTCCCTGAATTTTTAACTTCCGTAAACAGTGTTGAATTTATAAATTCGAATTCTAAAGTATACCTCAAGCCCTTTGATGCTTCCAGTACCATCAACACCTCCTTCAGTTTTATGGATCCACTGCTAATTGAAGAGGATTGGATGTATGTGGCCTTACTCAACGAATCCTACGAAACTTTGGGAAAAGGCTGGATTCAATGGAAAAAGGATGGAAAACTGATGATAAGCTACTCACTCTTCAGTTGAAGGCCATTCAAAATTGCCCTAAAACGATAAACCCATCAAAAATTTTTATGTAGCTTGTATCGTTGTATATTTGTGCAGCAACAACCTACTTAAATGGCCAAAAAGCAAAAGAAAACCTCTTCCAAAACTTCAAAGCGCAGTCTTTCCGTTAAGCTAAGCAAGCAACAGAAAATCATCTTGGGAAGCTTTCTTTTCATTTTGGGGTTGATGTTTCTCTTTTCGTTTGTTTCCTATTTCTTTACGTGGCAAGCAGATGAAAGCACTATTGGAATAGCAGAAAGGGATATGGCGTCGCAAAATTGGTTGAGCAAGTTTGGAAGCCACCTGGGCCACTTCTTTGTGTACCGCGGCTTTGGGATTGCAGCGCTTATTTTTGCTGTCTTAGTAACCCTTACAGGCATTTATTTCTTTTTTGATTATGCCAAAAAAAATCTCTTGAAATTTTGGTTTTGGGGCATTCTGGTCATGGTATGGTTAGCCGTTTTCTTTGGCTTCTTCACCCACGGCGAATCCTTATGGAGTGGCGTGGTTGGGTATGAACTTAACGATCTTTTGCAAGATTACATAGGACTCATCGGGACCATATTACTCCTTACATTTTTGGCCATTGTTTACTTGGTAGTCCGACTAAAAATGACTCCGGAAAAGGTGGCTACGGTATTTCAATCGACTAAAAAACAGGTGACCTCCGAGTTTATGTTGGATGAAAAACCAACTATTGATTCAGAAGAAATTACCCCCGAAAATGAGGAAAAACCTTCCGAAGTAACCTTTTCGGATGTGGACATAGAGGATGAAGCCATAGAAGAGCCCCATATCAAAACGGTTGAAAATCCTTCCGAAGCAATCGAAACCAGACAAAGCGATGACGTCGCTATGGAAATTGAAAAGGTGAAGGAAGAAGTGCCCCTCTCAGAAAACCTGAGTGAGAAACTGGTTCAGGATTTTGGTGAATTTGATCCTACCCTTGAGTTGCGTAATTTTAAACTGCCTCCCATCGATTTGTTGAAAGACTATACTGGCAGTCAGGGTATTACCATCAATCAGGAGGAGTTGGAAGAATATAAGAACCGCATCGTCGACACCCTAAAAAATTACAACATCGGTATTGCCAACATCAAAGCCACGGTGGGCCCCACCGTAACGCTCTATGAAATCGTTCCAGATGCCGGAATCCGAATTTCAAAAATCAAAAACCTAGAGGATGACATCGCCCTGTCCCTTTCGGCATTAGGTATCAGGATCATTGCGCCTATTCCCGGGCGGGGCACTATAGGCATCGAAGTTCCCAATAAAAAGCCCAAAGTGGTTTCCATGCGTTCGGTCATTGCTTCACCAAAATTCCAAAATGCGGAAATGGAATTGCCCATGGCTTTGGGGAAAACCATTAGCAATGAGACTTTTGTGGTCGATCTGGCCAAAATGCCCCACCTATTGATGGCCGGTGCCACCGGCCAGGGAAAATCGGTTGGACTTAATGCCATACTCACTTCGCTCCTCTACAAAAAACACCCGGCAGAAGTGAAATTTGTTTTGGTCGACCCCAAAAAGGTAGAACTCACACTTTTCAACAAAATTGAAAGGCATTACTTGGCTAAACTCCCCGATACCGAAGAAGCCATCATTACAGACACTACCAAGGTAATCAACACCCTGAATTCCCTTTGTATTGAAATGGATACGCGCTATGACCTGCTGAAGGAAGCCATGGTGCGGAACATCAAAGAGTACAATGAAAAGTTCAAGGCCAGGAAATTAAACCCCCACGACGGACACCGTTACCTGCCTTATATTGTTTTGGTCATTGATGAATTTGCCGACTTAATCATGACCGCGGGCAAAGAAGTGGAAACACCCATTGCACGTTTGGCACAGTTGGCCCGTGCTATAGGAATCCATTTGATCATTGCCACCCAAAGGCCTTCCGTAAATGTAATCACAGGAATCATTAAAGCCAATTTTCCCGCACGAATCGCCTTTAGGGTTACCAGTAAAATTGATTCCCGAACCATTTTGGACAGCGCAGGCGCTGACCAACTTATTGGTCGTGGAGACATGCTATTTACTCAAGGAAATGACCTAACCCGTTTGCAATGTGCTTTTGTCGATACCCCAGAAGTGGCAGATATTACGGAATACATTGGGTCCCAAAAAGCGTATCCAGATGCGCATCTCCTGCCAGAATATGTAAGTGAGGAAGGTGGCACAAATCTTGATATAGACATCGAGGAACGTGATAACCTCTTTCGTGAAGCAGCAGAAGTCTTGGTATTGGCACAACAAGGTTCTGCTTCATTGCTTCAGCGAAAGCTTAAATTGGGTTACAATCGAGCCGGACGCCTCATCGATCAATTGGAAGCTGCCGGTATTGTTGGACCATTTGAGGGCAGTAAAGCGAGGCAAGTATTGATTCCGACAATTGAGGCACTCAACCAACTCTTAGACAACGAAAACAACGATCTGTAACGATGAAAAAAGCAGTTTTACTATTTGCAACAGTATTTTACTTAGGATTTGCCCATGCGCAAGAAGCAAAAAAATTATTGGATGAAGTTTCTTCTAAAGTAAAAAGCTACGATAATATCTACATTGATTTTAAGTGGAATTTGACCAACGAAAAAGAAAAAGTAAACCAAGAAACACGTGGGGATGTAACAATAGCAGGCAATAAGTACGTATTGAATATGCTGGGTTCCACTAGAATGTTTGATGGGCAAAAGCTTTATACCATAGTACCTGAAGACGAAGAAGTTACCATTTCCAAACACAATCCCAGTGATGAGAAGGAAATTACCCCGTCAAAACTTCTTACCTTTTACGAAAAAGGATACACCTACAAAATGGACATTGTCCAAAACGTGAAAGGGCGCAAGATCCAGTATGTTAAGCTAACCCCGATCGATTCCAAGGCAGAAATCAAAAACATTCTTTTGGGGATTGATGCCCAAACCAAACACATTTACCGTTTGATCCAGACGGATGACAATGGAACCAAATACACGCTTACCGTAAATTCATTCAAGACCAACGAACCCCTCTCCAAAACCCTGTTCACTTTCGATCAGGCAAAATACGAACGCGAAGGATACTACATCAATCAGTTGAATTGATGCTGTTTTGAAAATACTGGATCGATACATATTGATTACGTATTTGAAGACCTTTGTGAGTGTCTTTGTTATTTTAATGTTCATCTTCGTTCTGCAAACCATCTGGCTGTATATCTCTGAATTGGCTGGAAAAGATTTGGACGTTTGGGTTATCTTAAAATTTCTTTGGTATGTGTCTCCCCGTTTAATTCCCTTGGTATTACCGTTAACCATCCTAGTAACGTCGTTAATGGTTTTTGGCGGTTTTTCGGAACGCTATGAATTTGCCGCCATGAAATCGACGGGTATCTCGCTGCAGCGAGCCATGCGAAGCCTCATGTTCTTCATAGGAATCCTAGCCTTGGTGGCATTCTTTTTTGCCAACAACGTAATTCCCTATTCCGAATACAAATGGCAAAACCTACGTAGGAACATCGCCCAGCTAAGTCCGTCCATGGCCATAGTAGAAGGACAGTTTTGCAGCATTGGGGATGATTTCAACATTAAAGTGGCTCAAAAAAGCGGTGACCGTAACGAGTTCCTGAAAGATGTGGTGATTCATAAAAAGAACCCGATGAGCCCTAGTGAAAATACTACCGTCATTGTTGCCGAAGAAGGAGAGCTTACCAGTGCCGAGAATAGCAATACCCTTTCGTTGATTTTGAGAAGGGGAAATTATTATGAAGACGTGCAGCTCAAAAATACCGTCGAGGAACGGGTCAAAAAACCTTTTGCCAAAAGTTATTTTGAAACATATACTATCAATATCGATTTGACCGCTATCAACAATACGGACATCGATAAGGAAAACAATCTCAACAATCAAAACATGTACAAAATAAGTGAGTTGGTTCCAGAGATTCATCGTATTTCCGAAGCATACTCCAAGAATATTGAACAGTATACCTCCAACATGTATTTTAGGACGGGCATTACCCAATTTGCCGATTCTACCTATACTAATACTACTAAAGATACCGTTGCAGTTTCAAGTGTTTTGGACCTTTTCGACAAACAACAACAAAACCTTATCTTGAACACTGCAGTTGATAACGTCCGTAGTACCATTCAATCCCTTGAAGGCAAGAAAAACGATTACCAAATACGAACCAAAACCCTCAACAAACATGAAATTGCCTTACACGAAAAATACGTGTTGGCCATTGCGTGTATCATATTATTTTTTGTGGGGGCACCGCTTGGAGCCATCATTCGAAAAGGAGGCATTGGCTTGCCCTTGGTGGTAGCCATCGTATTGTTCCTTACGTACCATTTTATTGGAATTTTTGCCAAGAATAGTGCCGAAGATGGTACCATGCACCCCTTTATAGCCAGTTGGCTAAGTACAGCCATCATGTTCCCGTTAGGTATTTGGCTAACCTATCGCGCAACGACCGACCAAGGCATTTTTGACTCCGACTCCTTCTTACAGCGATTCCGTTTTTTGAAACTAAAAAAAGCGCCCATTCCATCCTTGGCAGACAGCGGCATCATCCTTACCCAACAGGAAAAAGCACTGGTCATGTCTAGGACCGTTCCTCAGCTCAAGGAAATTGTTAAAAATTTCAAGCAGTACGATTATTCGGAAGATGTTCGAAAAGCTGCCATGCGGGAATTGGCCAACAAAGGGTATTCCGACACCGAATTAAAACTAGAGGGAACGTTCGAAAATACCCGTTACAACAGCGCGAAAATTGACTACAACTTGTATTTAAAAAATTCAAAAAAAGGATTGCTATTTTACATCAACAACATAATCCTCCTCTTGGTACAGGTTGTTTTTAAAGTGCTGCATTTTTCGGAATTTGCCATCATCCTTGTTGGTTTATTATCGTTTGTTTCAATCATACTCTTTTATGTTTATGCCATCAAGTCCCTTTCCAATCAGGTGAGTTTTTATTCGGTTTTACAGAAGAAAAAAGACGTGGGGATTTGGTTGATCGTTCTATTTTTGGGACTTTTTATCTATGTTCTGATTCGCTACAGTGAAAAAAGAAAGATGAAGGAAGAATTGAGCATGATTCGGTAGTCCTTTGAAAAATTCTCTTTCCCTATCTTTGCAACAAATGATGTAAAATGATTTCAGCTGAAAATAAGACCTCCATCCAACTCAACACCATTGAAGAAGCCATTGAGGATATCAAAAATGGTAAAGTCATTATAGTGGTAGACGATCAGGATCGCGAAAATGAGGGCGACTTTGTGGCAGCGGCTGAAAAGGCAACTCCCGAAATGATCAATTTTATGGCTACCCATGGTCGAGGGCTTATCTGTGCCCCCCTCACCGAATCGCGTTGCAAAGAACTCAATCTCGATTTGATGGTGGGAAACAACACCGATCCCATGGAAACTGCATTTACCATTTCGGTCGATTTGAAAGGAAACGGTGTCACTACAGGTATTTCGGCTTCAGACCGAGCGCAAACGGTAAAAGCATTGATAGACCCTTCCGTAAAGCCCAACGATTTAAGTCGTCCCGGCCACATCTTCCCCCTGAAGGCCAAGGAAGGCGGCGTGTTGCGCCGAACAGGACATACCGAGGCGGCCATCGATTTTGCACGATTGGCAGGTTTGAAACCTGCGGGAGTTATTGTAGAAATCATGAATGAGGATGGCACCATGGCGCGTTTGCCCCAACTTTGGGAAGTAGCCCAAAAATTTGGCTTAAAGTTGGTTTCCATTGAAGATTTGGTGGCCTACCGCATGGAACACGATTCCTTGATTCAGAAAAAAGAAGATTTCGCCATCGAAACCAAGTTTGGCAAGTTTAGGTTGAGGGCTTACCAACAAACCACCAACGACCAAATCCATATAGCGCTTACCAAGGGGCAATGGAAACAAAACGAACCCGTTCCCGTTCGAGTGAATGCAACACTGGTGAATCACGATATTTTGGGTACCCTTACCAATAATGCCGAACAACAATTGGATGAAATGTTTCGTGTTATCAACCACGAAGGAAAAGGCGCTATTGTTTTCATCGATCAACAAACCCAGGCACTCAACCTGTTAAACCGTCTAGCAACATTAAAGCAAAGTCAAAAAGAAGGACAGGTGGTCAAAGCCCCAAGGATTGCAATGGATGCCAAGGACTTTGGAATTGGGGCACAAATACTTCACGACTTGGGCATCCACAAAATTCGGTTGATTTCCAACAGCCATCAGACCAAACGTGTTGGAATGATAGGATATGGGCTTGAAATTATTGAATACCTGAATTATTAATTTTGATTTTCTAAAACCTTGATTTTTTCCTCAAGCTGGTTTATTTTTTCTTCCTGTTCCTGAATCGCTTTAATCAAAACAGGGATTAAGTCCATATAGTTCATTACCTTGAACTCCCCCTTTGTAACTACTTTATTGCCATTCTTATCGATATCTACATCCTCTGAGATCACTACTTCGGGAATTACTTCTTCAACGTCTTGGGCAATTAATCCCAAACGCGTGCGGTCATTTGCACTGATATTGGCATTGTACTTATAGCTTACGGGTTTTAACTGCATCACCTCGCGGAGGCCGTAGTTGAGTTCACGAATTTGGTTTTTGGTACGACGGTCGGAAAAGGTTGTGTAGGTATTGGCAACAACTCCATCCCAATGTTCTGTAGCACTGTTATTTCCCAAATCAAAAGTAACACTGGCATAAGGAACTAGATCGCCATCCAATCCTAGATTGTCACTGCCCATATTTTGGATTTCTAAGTAAGAAGTCGTGCTTACTTGTCCCATTTGCAGGGTTCCATTCATCCTCACAATATTATTATCAAATTCCCCATAAATAAGGGCATTATCATCATCTAGATTAGAGCTTTCAATATATAACCTATAACTACCGGTCTCACTATACCCTGCTTGATACCCTAAATACACATTGTAACTCCCAGTGTTTTGATCGCCAGCACCACTGCCAACGGCAACATTTCGGACCCCTGTTGTATTGGTTGCAAGCGCTCGATAGCCCATTGCAACATTATGGTACCCCGTGGTGTTATTTAATAGGGCTCCATTACTTAATGCTAAGTTCATATAGCCCGTGGTATTGTAATACAATGGATTAATCCCCATACCTATATTACTGCTTCCGGAACTGTTATTGTTAAGGGCGTGTAAACCTAGTGCAATGTTATTTCCACCACTGGTTAGATTCCTAAAATTTTCATAGCCAATTCCAATGTTGTAGTCGCCCGAAGCACCCGTATTGCTAAGATTGGCATATCCAATGGCAACATTTTGACTACCGCTTAAACTATAAAGATTATTCACACCCAGAGCTATATTGTAAGTTCCTGTAGTATTGTATTGCATAGCATTAAGCCCGATTCCTATATTACCAAGGGCAGTATTGTCATTTAAAGCATTGTCTCCAATCGCAATATTCTGCGAGCCTGTTGCATTATTTTGAAGTGCATAACTCCCTAGGGCAATATTGTTATTCCCTGTACTATTGGTATTTAATGCTATAAAACCCATAGCTATATTTTCATATCCGGTGGTATTTCCATACATCGTAGAGGATCCTAATGCAATGTTATACGTACCACTGGTATTGCTTAGTAAAGCAGATGGACCAATACCAATATTACCATTTCCATTTATATTTTGAAGTAATGAAGAACTCCCAATAGCAATATTAGCGCCTCCAGTGGTATTACTCATAAGTGTATTATAACCCAATGCAGTATTGGAGCTTCCTGTAGTATTACTTTGCAAACTTACATAGCCCAATGCAGTATTATTCTGTCCTGTAGTATTGGCACGCATTGCATAATAACCAACTCCTGTATTTTGAGCTCCTGTAGTAGTATTGTATAAAGCTTGAAAACCATTGGCTACATTATAACTGGTTGTATTGTAATACAATGCCTGATACCCAGTAGCCACATTACCAATCCCTACCGAATTTTGACGTAATGCCTGGTAACCAATTCCCACATTATTATCCCCTGTTGTATTATCCCCTAATGCGGCAGTTCCTAACCCTATGTTATAACTTCCAGTTGTATTATCGTACAATGCTGCAGAACCCAGCCCCATATTATAACTTCCGGTGGTGTTTAATCTTAGGGCATCGGTTGCCATGGCAGTATTGTAATTCCCAGTGGTTAGTGCCCCCAGCGTGTAGGACCCCACGGAAACATTTCCTACGCCTCCTGTATTCACTGCCTGCGAATAATACCCTACTGCAACATTGCTGGTGGTATTTACAGCCGCATTAAAGGCATTATAGCCAATGGCAACATTATTATTATTGCTCAAGTTATCATTAGTTCCTGCCAATTCACCGATAAAAACCGAACGGCCTGTATTGTATATTTCCAATTTACCCTGTGTTGTAATTCGCAATCGCTCCAGATTATTGGTTCGGAAAGAAAGTGCATTATTATCTGTTGTCCCTATAAAGTCGGTTCCTACCGTTGTGCCTGCATCCCCAGACAAGGACCATTTTCCAGAAACATCTGTCGAAGTAGTTAAACGCTCCCAGTTTGTCCCATTGAAATAGTAATAACCCACTCCGCTTCCACCCGTTACGCCTGCATTGGTATTATAGATCAGCAAACCCGTTGCAGCCGTATTAACTCCATCGATCATAGTATTGGAAATACTGGATAACGAAACCCTTGGGGCTAAAATCCCCTTATTGGAAGCCGTAACATCCAATGTGGAGGATGGATCGGGCGAAGTGGTTCCAATACCCACCTGCGCACTCATTTCAAAAATCAATGCAATTGAAAAAAAAGCAAATAGAACTCCTTTCATGGCTCATTATTTTAGATCACAAAAGGTTAAGTTTGGAGAAAAGGGGCTTAAAGATAAAACATTACCCTTTAAACCTAAAATCCTTTTCTTGGGCTTTAGCTTAAAACGAAGCTTATCAACTAATGTATGTTACCAATTAATGCGTTTTTTGGGGAAAAAGAATTTTTTCACAAACAGCAACCATGGCTTTTGCCCTATCAAGCACTTGAGCCTCGGTCCAGCTTAACTTGATGAGTGAAGAAATGGTGCGCCCCATCCATTGGTCGCTTTTAGAAAAATCCGTGTTATTTAAATCTTGTATTTGCTGTTGCACTTCCTGTGGAAGTTTTCCAAGACTTTTCAAATTGCGAAGGTGTTCCCAGCCCTTAATGTAGTGCCAGTTGTTTTTAAACCAATAGAAACAACCGTCTACACCTGCTTCACTTAAGGCCTTATGTGCTTTCTCGGTAAGTGCTTGAGTGGGAAGGAAAAAATTCAAAAAGGAATAATTTTCCTCACCACCCTCAGGAACAGTTCTAAAGGTAACTCCGTCTACTTTTTCTAGGGCAGTCCTCAAAATTGTATAGTGCTGCTTCTGAATGGCCAAAAATTGATCCAATTTTTCCAATTGTCCCAATCCTACTGCGGCATGAAGTTCGGAAATCCTAAAATTATACCCCAAGAAAGGATGGGTTTCGGCTCCCCGGTCATTTCCAATATGATCGTGGCCGTGATCCTGGAATTGATCGGCGTTCTTCGCAATTTTTGCATCATTGGTAATTACCGCACCGCCTTCACCACAGGTAATTGTTTTTACAAAATCGAAGGAAAAACAACCCAAATCACCAATGCTGCCCAAGGTTTTCCCTTCAAAAGTACCACCAAGTGCTTGGCAGGCATCTTCCAGTAAGACCAACTCGTGCACGGAACAAATCCTCTTTAATTCACTTAAACGCGCCATAGAACCACACATGTGCACTGGCATCACGCAGCGTGTTTTTGGAGTTATGGCGGCTTCCACCGCAGCGGGGTCTAGGGTTAAAGTGTCGTCAATATCTACCAAAACCGGAACTGCTCCCAATAACATAACCGACTCAAAACTGGCTACAAAAGTGAAAGTAGGCATGATTACTTCATCGCCTGCCCCAATACCTGCAGATGCCAACGCTACAGTAAGCGCAGCAGTACCGCTAGAGACCAATTGACAATGTTGGGTACCCATCCTGTGGGCAAAAGTCTGCTCAAATTCCTTGGCTTTCCAATGGCCGTTTCGCACGCCATCGAAACCGTAGCGCATTAAAATACCACTTTGCATCACATCGTTTACGTGCTTGCGCTCTGCTTCCCCAAATAATTCGAATCCAGGCATTTTTCTAGATTTTAGGTTTTAGATTTTGGGCGGTAGGTTTCTTCAGAATAAAACTTTCACCAAGTACCCCTTAACTTTCACCTTTATAGACGAAATGCAAAGATAAGGGTTGCGTAAAGAGTTTGCAATAGTGCCCAAACTACCAAAATGACCAAAAATTCGTTTACTTTGCCATGTGAAAACTGCCATAGTCATCTTGAATTGGAATGGCGAGGAATTGCTCAAAAAATTTTTACCCACCCTTGTGAGCCATTCCCCTAATGCAACCATTTATGTGGCTGACAATGCTTCTGAAGATGGGAGTCTGCACTATTTGAAGGCAACTTTTCCTGAAGTAAAAATAATTCAAAATTCCCAAAATGGCGGCTACGCCAAAGGGTATAATGATGCCCTGAAAAATCTTACTGAAGATGTTTATGTGCTTCTTAACAATGATGTGGAAACCACAACGAATTGGTTGGAGCCAGTTTTGGAAGCCTTTCAAAATAACCCAGATTGGGTGGCAGCCCAGCCCAAAATCTTGGACTGTAAAGACAAAACCCATTTTGAGTATGCAGGCGCTGGAGGTGGATTTTTGGACCGCTTAGGTTACCCTTATTGCCGGGGCAGAATTTTCAATTCTCTTGAAAAAGATGAAGGGCAATACAATGACACCCTTTCCATTTTTTGGGCCTCCGGAGCGTGCCTATTTATAAAAAAAGCGGCTTTTTTGGGGGTTGGCGGCTTTGATGAAGACCTCTTTGCACATCAAGAAGAAATTGATTTATGTTGGAGATTGCAGTCGAAAGGTGGAACCATTGGGTATGTTGGCACATCGACCATTTACCATCAAGGAGGGGGGACGCTGCAACAAGGCAATCCACGCAAGACGTATTTCAATTTTAGGAATTCCTTATTGGTGCTTTTCAAAAACGCAGGAGGCACGGTAATCTGGTGGTTGATCTTTCAACGATTGCTCTTGGATGGCATTGCAGGGATGCGATTTTTAATTCAAGTCAAACCGCTACATTGCTGGGCCATTGTAAGAGCACATTTCAGCTTTTATTGTTTGATTCCCAAATACTTGAAAAAGAGAAGGCTGTGGGCATCCAGAAAACCTTACTGGCAAGTTCGATCCATCGTATGGAGCTACTTTATTCTAAAAAATCGTATCTTTAACAAGCTATGATAAATTTAGCTTAAATTATTGTTAAGGCATACAACAACCTTACACTTCTTTATAATTTTGATGAACCAAAACACCATAACAATTATGAAAAGAATTTTGATTTTAATGCTTTCAACTGGAATGCTTTTCACTTCCTGCGTGTCGAAAAAGCAATATGCCGAATTGGAAGCCAAACAGAAAAAAACCCAGGACTTGTTGAACACCTGCACGGTAAAACTCAATGCATGCGAATCTGATAAAGCTGCTGCGAATGCGACCATTGCAGCACTTGAAAAGCGAATTGCCGATCTAAAGAAAGATAAGGAAGATTTGATCAAAAGCTCTAAGGATTTGACCATCCTTACACAACAAGGGGCAACCAACCTCGAAAAATCTTTGGAAAGCCTAAAGGAAAAAGATTTGAAAATTAGCCGTCTCCAAGATGCCTTGAACAAAAAAGACAGTGTTACCTTGGCCTTGGTTACTAGCTTGAAGAAAGAAGTAGGCCTCAATGACAACGACATTGAAATCAACGTAGAGAAAGGCGTGGTATTTATCTCGCTTAGCGACAAAGTACTCTTCAAAACCGGTAGTTATCAATTGTCGAACAGGGCCAACGAAATACTTGGAAAAGTGGCAACCGTTATCAATAGCAAGCCCGACTTTGAAGCTTTAGTGGAAGGACATACCGATGACGTTCCATATAAAAATGGACTTTTATTGGACAACTGGGATTTGAGCGTAAAACGTGCTACTGCCGTTGTTCGCAAGTTGAAGGAATTGGGAGCCAATCCGTCGCAGCTCATCGCTGCAGGACGTGGAGAATTTGTTCCCCTGGTTCCAAATACCACTGCTGAAAACCGTTCAACAAACAGAAGGACTAAAATTTATGTCTTGCCAAAAATCGATCAATTCTATACGATGATCGAAGAAGAGTTGGAAACCCTTTCCAATGAAGGAGGAAACTAACTAGTGCATATCATAATTTACAAACCCCGGTTTCCCCGGGGTTTTTTATTTTAATTGCGTCTATTATTTCCATAATGATGAAAAAAATGATTTTTTCTTAGGCGCTTCATGGAGTGCTTCTAAACTGTACCCGCCTTTGGCGAGTACAGTTGCAACTAGGGTAATGGGATTTCCTTTTTCTTGGTTTTTATACCAATCTAATAAAGCTCCTGCAATTATTTTGGCCCTGGGTTCGATCAAGCTTCCGTGTCCCTCGCCCAGCCCAATGCCCGGATGCCCCGCCGGTCCAGACATAGCAGGTCTGGAGTCCCTGAAAAGTCGTTGTTCCGGCATTCTTGGCAAATGCATAATAAAATTGTGTAATATTTGGGTATTTTGACCGGGTTCGTCAGGATTTTCAATGTAATATATCACAATATTATCCATCCTTTTTTTAACTTTTCCAAAGCTATTGGGGCATTTAAATTCCGTAACAAATGCAAACTTTGCCTTTGCCAGTTCTCGGGATAAATAGCCCATAACGGCTATCAATTCATCGGGGACCACATTTAACGTCATCCGAAGCTCTTTCCAGCTATCTTGACCGCTTTTTCGCTTAACGGAAGAAAGGCGCTCTTTGTATTCAAAAGCTCTTGGGAGTTCCACATTATAAAACCCTCCCTGATTTTTGGGATGTACATTCTCATAGTGAAGCTCTTGCAAAAAATCAAACTTTTCTTGTGCTACCGGTTCTTCCGGATTGTATTTGGAAGCCATATCATACACAATAGGCCACGCCTGTTCGAGGTTCATGCCGGCATGAATCATTCTACTTTCAATTACCATTTTAATGAGCTGTTCCAGGGTTTCCGAAGTGCTACCCCCAAACTTTTGGACGATGGCGGGTCCAGCTATGCTATTTTTTTTCAATCCAGCTTCAGAACCAATGGAATTCGGGGTTCCCTGCTGTACCCTTTGAAGAACTTTAGTTGGACGGTTGTCTTCCAATACTCTACCAAATCCCAATTCCTTCCCCTTTTGGATGCCATTGGAACTACCATGGGTTTTAAACTCTTTATCTTTTTGTTGGACGAGGTGTTTCATTTGTCATCTGGGTGTTTTGGAAATTCTGTTAAGCGTTTGGTGTCCATTCTGGAATCCCAGGCCTTTTCCCAAGTATTGGGCTCAGAATCGATCCAAGTATTTTGAACACTGGCAAAGGCCTTGGCCAGAATAACCTCGGTATCACCAATCAAACCGGTTTGTCCCACTCTTGTATTACGGTGCATCATCCGGGCAATTTGCTGCTTTTTTAGGGGCCCCTCTTTTTCAAGACCCAACCTTTCGGCTAGAAGGAGTTTTTCTTTATCTGAATCTAGAAATTTCGAATCGCCCCAATAGCGTACCGATGCTTTTCCTAACAAACCATCCCTTTTTTTCAAGGTCCGGTTTTCTGGATCGGAATTAAATTTTACTTTGGCCATATGCTCGATGTATTTTTCCAAAGCTTCACTATTTTCATCCTCATCTGTCAATTTTTTGTCGGCATGCCTTTCAGCCTCCATGGGTTTATTGGGCTTCCAGCCCATATGTTCATAAAATCCTACCGCCATGGGTGCTGCCATAAAAATCTCTATGGTTTTAAAGTCTTTTGCCCTAGCTATTTTGCACATATAATACACCAAGAGGGCTCCTAAACCACTACCCAACTCGGGGTCTGAAATGATATGACTTAACACAAACGCTTTTCGATCGGGCATTTGCTCGATACTAAAATTTAGGCTGCCCGAATGAAGGTCTTTCTTATTTCCGGCAATCTGTATGGCATCAATATCGTTACCTTTTAGTTGTATGCTAAAAACCCTTTTGCTCTTTTTATTTTCTCTCACAAAAGGAAAGCGTTGCACTGTTTGGGAATCGACTGCTTTTTTGGAAATAACCGGTGCCCGATTGGTTTGTGTAGATGTGACCTTGTGCCCCATTACATCTGCCTCCCGCTCGAGTGAATTGCTATCATTGATTGCTACATTCTTGGCATGATAAGTTGGCTTTACTCTTCCTTGTTTTTGCTGGACTACATGCCATGCCTCGTGGGGCAAGTGTTTTTCCTGACCATTGGCCAAATGAATTTGATTGCCTTGTGCATAGGCATGGGCATTCAATTGAGCAGGTTTGCTGGAATTGTAATGTACCTTTACATCATCCATAGCATATCCAGAAAGGTTTTCGATTCCTTCTTTCAAGGCATTAGGCAATCCCCCACTATTGGTTTTTTTTTGTAGGACACCCAAACCCCTTTGATCCTTTAATGAAAGCCCCTTGGAACCGCTTTGCAGCGGTTTAGAAGCCCCTTTCGGCTTAGTTCCTTTCCGATTTTGATATTCCATCAAGTATTGAACGTATATTTTAATGCCCCATTAGCTGTGAGGTGTACAAGATCCAATCATTTCTTACTTTAACATTTACGGGGCTTGAGCTGTGCTTATAGTCGGCAATCGAAGTGTACTCGTTTTTTTCGACGAGATGGGCCAAAAAAGCTTCATAAGGATCCTTGAATCCCTCTGGGTAGGAATGGCCGCTTAGGATCCTTGCCAAGAGCCGGGTGTTGTAGATTCGATGGAATTGAAAGGTTCCCACCAAATTCATGGCTTTTACGGTAGTATTTCCTAACTGATTTTCGTGATGGTCGCAAAACTTTTGTTGGCTGAAATACCTTTTCAAACCCTCAAGCAATTGCATTTCAATTTTTTTTAAAAAACCAACTGTTTTGTCTCCTTCCTTTTTCAGAACCATAATCATTTGGTGTTCCGAAATGGCATAAGCAAAAAGGGAGTGTTGGGTAATCTTAAGCACTTGGTTCAATGCATGGGCCATCATCATTTTTCGCAGATCCCCCGGAATGGCCTTATGCCACCTATGATTCATTAGCACAATGGCCTCATAACCCTTTTTAACCCCTATAATGTCTTCGGGATTTCGATCGTTTTTATTTTGGTGATGGCGATGGGCCATGCTACGCATTTATAGGGTTTTGTTTTCTTTTTTGAATTCCTTGCGAATACCTTGCAAAAGCTCTTGTTTTGTAACTACGGTATTATTTCGTTGCACGGCTGCCAGGGCACAGTAACGCAGCACGTTGATGATGGATCCTCCTGTGATTTCATAATCATTGGCAATTTGTTGCAGATCCACCTCAGGAGCGAGCGTACAGGTTCCCGAAAATGCCATCTCCCATAGTTCCAGACGGTCCTCGGGTCCCGGCACTTCAAATTGAATCATCGACTGAAACCTTCTCGTGAACGCTTCATCCATATTGGATTTAAGGTTGGAGGATAAAATTACAACTCCCGGAAAATCTTCAATGCGTTGCAATAGGTATGATACTTGCTGGTTGGCATAGCGATCGTTCGAAGAGCTTGTGAGGGTCCTCTTCCCAAAAAGGGCATCGGCCTCATCAAAAAAAAGGATCCACTTGCGATGTTGGGCAATATCGAAAATCCTTGCCAAGTTTTTTTCAGTTTCACCAACATATTTAGAAACCACCATGGACAAATCCACTTTATAAACATCCCGTCCAGAACTTTTCCCCAGCAATGTAGCCGTAAGCGTCTTTCCTGTTCCAGGGGGACCATAGAATAGTGCACGATAACCGGGTTTTAGATGTTTATCCAGCCCCCAGTCCAACATTAAAGTTTCTCCATGTTCCAACCAAGTCTGAATTTCCATCAACTGGTTAAGCACCGATTGATCTAATACCACATCCTCCCATTCTAGCTTAGTCGTTATTTTTTGTGCAGGAAACGAAATGCTTTGTTCAACCTGAGGCATGGATCCGGTGAGAAAGTACTCAAGCCATTGCTCGTTAATGGATAAGGTTCCATTGATCTTTGGAATATGCATTTCAGTTTCGCCCAGCAACAATACCTGTTCTTTCATGAGGATATGATCTGGGTTCAGCAATTGAAACACCTCCCCAAACGCCAAGGGGTCTGTTGCGGCAATTAAAAATCTTAGGGTTGCCCCCGTGGGGAAAAATCCGCTGTGGTTAGCATCAACTACCCCTCCAAATTCGGTAAATGCACGATCATAAAGTTGGTTTTTTCCGAAGAAGATATCCAAGACTTCTGGCTTAAGGTGCGGCGCCATGGCCAATGCCAAGGCCAGTCGTTCATTGGTATTCAAATTCCATTCCCGAATAGTCGAAGCATACGCCCCCTCGTCATCCGATAGCTCTTGCATGTCAATATCCTGCCATCGATTTTCGTGCCCGTCCTGTAATAGATAACTTCTAATGACTTGGTCAATGACTTTACCCAACCATTCCATTTCAGCATGCAGTACCGTAATCCCATCATTCATTTCCATATTCCATGAATAGTTTTTGGATATCGTCCATATTAAAATCGCCCCATTGAAAATACTGCAAAGCGGTATTGCTGTTCAATTGATTGCTCTGTAACATATCCAAGACCGAAGTGTGGAGTTGTGTTTGGTGCCGGGGTTGTGGGTTGGAATTGGTCTCTTCAAAAAAGTCATAGTCAAAAAAATCGTTGGCCCAAGTTTCATAATTGAGCCGTTCCTGAATCAATTCACTGATAAACAATTGCAATTTTTCATCTCGGGTTATTAACTTTTTAGCCCTAAAAAAACTGGGGACTCTTTTTTCTTCCCGATGGTAGAATTCCATGTTTTTTGACTGTATGGTTTTCACCTCGGGCATTCCAAAAATATCCACCAGCCCAAAGTTTTCATTCTTGGTAGCAATTTCCAGTTCGGCATCTGCATCACTGGCAATGGCAAGGGTCCAATGATTGGTCGTCACACATTCCGTAACCACATACAGTTCCCTAAATGAAAAAAAAGTTTGGGTAAGTTTAATGATAAGTTCGTCTTGAAGGTCCTGCCAATTGGCGATACGCACACTTTCGGGCTCCGATCCCTTAAATAAGTAGCTTCCTGCCTGCTTGAACGCCAAAACTTGCTTGCTGAACTGAAACTCTTCCCCCATGTCGAAATTTGTTGCAACTTCCCTGCCTGAATAAGGCTTTGTGACCCCACTGCTCAAATTCCAATTGGAAGGATTTAACCGAACCCCATAGTCGAATTTGGTGCGTTCGGGGCCAATGATCCCCTTTCTGTAAATATTTCCCAACGCCACCATTTCCCCATTTTTGACCTGAAAAAAGTCGCCCGGATATAGGCTATGGAAAAAAGGTCGGGAAGGCAGATACCCTCCAGAACGCAAATAAAAATCACTGAAGTATTTCTGAAAAATACGTTTCATGTTACAACTTTTTACGATTTAGCACTTCACAAGATACACAATCGTTTTCTTAGGAGGCCAATGCAGCTGCATTCGCTGCCGCCAAACCAGATTGCAACGAGCTGAGTTTCACTTGGGCCTTGTCCAGTAAGCCATTGGCCTTGTCCAGTTGCTTCTTGGTGCTGTTTGCTGCTTTTTGCGATTTTATGAAATCGGCTTTGGCGGCATCATAGGCGCTGTCTATTAGGGTTTTCAATGAACTGTTCGGACTCTTACTTTGATCTCCTTCATCTTTCGCTCTCGGGTTTTTGGATTTGCTTGCGGGTTGGGTAAAATTACCGGTAAGTACCGAGTTTAGTTTCACAGCTTCTATGTATTCCAATGCAAGAGCCGCTTGGGATTCCATGTTGATGGCATGGGAGGCAAAGGTAGACTTCAAAGCAACCAAAGCCAATGCTACTGCATTATTGGCATCTTTTCCCGCATTGGCCATGATGGACATCAATTCATCCGAAATCAAAGGATTTAATTCTTTATTTCGGATCAGGATGTTTGAAAGTCTGTTAATCACCTCGGCGCTGTAAATCAATTTATCGACCACCAACTTCATTCTGGAAGAGACTTCATTGCTCTTGGACTTTGCATCGTTTATTTCGTTGTTGGTAATGTTTGAATTGTTTTGAAGGTTTGCCACTTCACTCACCAATTCATCCAGCATTTCTACGTTAGTCTGCGCTTGATCCCTTTTGGCTTCGGCGCTCGCCATGAAATTTTGGAAATTGGTGTATTTCTCTGTTAGTGAATTTACCATGGCTTGGTATTGTTCCACTTCGTGTTGGGCGTCCAATACTTGAATGGCCAAATAATCCAGTTCGGCCTTTTTCTGTTCGGTAACATTGTATCGCACTTTATTTGTTGAATGTTTGACTACAGTTTCCATAATGCTATGTTTTTAAAATGAATAATTTATTTTTCTTTAATTGATATTTTTGGGCCCAGCCACTGAAACAGCACTGGTATATTGATTTGCCAAGTGCTCTGGTGCGGAAGAAGTTGCCAATACAACAGGCAAGTATTTTTGATCTGTCTGTAATGGATTTCCAAAATTATCGGTCGTTTCAGGCCCAATAGTGGCCTTATAGGTAATGGTCTGTGGTACATCATCAGCTTTGTCCTTGGCAGATGGCTTTTGCAAGGGTAAAACTGACGTTTGCCAGTCTGAGCCTGGGATGTAATTCCCAGCAGATACCTGCTCTGCCAGGGTGAGATTGAAGAAGATACCAGGCTGGAACAGTGTTTCTAAGGTCAAAACGTTCAAAGCCTCTTGCTTTTCAGTTTCAAGCTTTTGCGCAAGGCTCTTCACAATTTCTATTTGCTTCAAAATTCCGTCGCGCGCTTTTCCTTTTGCTTTTTTATCAGCTGGTTCAGCGGCATCAAAAGCTTCTTGTGCGGAGGCAAGTTTTCCTTGTAATGCATTCATATTTTGATACACATCACTAATTTGTGGATCGTACTTATTGTTGACGTTTTCCACTTTATTGACTTCAGCTTCAATTGAATTAAGCCCACTTTCGGTAAGGAGTCCTCCCACAATTTTAGGATCGGCTGGAACAAAAATCCCTCGGTATTCTACTGGCATGCCTTTGTTGTCATTCCCATTCATTGTAAATGAAAATTCTCCCGATTTAATGGCAATGGTATCGGGTTTTGGTGCAATGAGTTGATTTGTAATGGCAAACCCAGCAGAAGGTGCCGAAAGGTAATCTTCAAAATTGTTGATGTCTTTTTTGTAGTCGCTGTAATAAACTCCCATCAAGAAAACCACATAGTTGGTTCCAAACTCGATCTTTTGCCCATCGGTATCTTTGATGGACAAAAGGTTCATATTCACTTTTTGGGAAGGAGAAACAGTCGTTTTTTTTCCTGGATTTGCACCAGCATTAGGGCCCGACGGCTGGTTCGTTGTTAAGGTTACTGGCGTAAACCTACCATCATTGCTACGCAAGATGCGATCGGCCGAATTGATATTAAAAGTAGTTTTCTTTTGCTCCTTTACTACGAAAAGGAAATAATTTTGCACCGGATAGCCAACTTCGGAACTGTTATTCGCAAAAGGCGTTTTGAGTAAATTAAACGCTACTTGGAACGATTGCGTGCTGATTGCGGTTACCTGCAATCCAAGGTTCAATTGATTGTTGGTCCTGGTATAAGCAGTTTGGCTGGCCAAATAATCGGTGTACAGATCTACCAAAACCCCTTCTGCTTCTTTTTCCTTGGTATTGGTTTGGGCCAAGGTGGCATTGTCGGTATTGACTGCTGTGGAATATTTGTCAAATTCTTCGGATGCGACCTTTAGGATATTGTTGACAGCGGTGTTGGTAGCTTTGGCTTTCGCCGCAACCGTTGGTGCCGAAATTTGTGCAGCAGCCGAAGAGGCTTCCATGGCAAGATTGGACACTTCTTCAATGGCCGCAGCAGTTTGATTGATCAATTGATAGGCCTGCAAGGCCTCTGGATGAAGGGGATCTCCATGATCGGCCGCACTGATGATGCTGAAGGCACTACCTATGTCCGAAGCCAATTTTAATACGGCATTGGAAGCAATCTGGACGTTTGCTGCCCCCACGGAGGCATTCGTTACGCTTTGACTCACGTAAGCTTTTCCCTGATTGGCAGCCATCAAAAGGTTTTGGGATATAGTGCTGTTAATTACCGCTTGGTCTTTCACCGCTCCTTTTGCCTTGAGGTCTGCTTCGGCCGACTCGAGTTTATCCGCAGCGGTAATGCGGGCACCCTGTGCATAATAGAGGCTGAACATGGCCGCATTCTGTTGGGCATTTTTCTTTTTCTGATCCAGTTCCTGGCTTTGCAATGAAGCCAGTACATCAGCATGTAAATTGTCGTTGTAAGAGTTCATAAGAATAGTTTTTTAATTAGTAATACATTTAGCAATCTATGGGCCTCATCACTTACCCACTTTCAAAACACTATGTTGGTCATGGCCTATCATCGCTAATAGGGCCAATCGATGTGCAATGGTTTCTCCATCCAAGGAAATTTAATGATCGAAAACGAAAAAGGCGATTTTTGAATCAATAGGTCGTATGCCTTCTTCTCTACTGTTAGGGTCCAACGGTTCGCTGTTTCATTCAACAAGCCGTTCCTCATAATCCAGTTTCCCCTAAATCCTTTCCTCGAGCTATTGCCAATGGAAGGCCAATACCCCATCGCGGCATCTATCAGCCCATCCATCAGTACTTTTTCATTTTCCGTCATTGAAATATTTGTGGTAACGGGCTCTTGTATTTGCAACCCACAAAGTACTTTATTCAATACCAAATAGGCTTCATCCCCAAAAAGATCCAAGCCTGTGGCTAGGTATTGAAGGTAGTGTACTGCCTTGAGCTGATTTTCAACACTACTGAAACGAGTTCCTGAAGTTAGCTTCAAACGTTCAAAGAGCATCGGAAAATACGAATTCAACAATACAAGCCCAGCATTTACCACCGGGATTTGATCCTCGGTTTTGGGTGTTTCCATTTGAATTGGGGCCCTTGAGACCGTCTTATCCCCCTCGGGAAGCACGATGCTGCGTTGTGATAAATCGTTTTCTGCAGTACCCGCCAAGAGTTTTAATTCTTTGGTTGGCCACCTGATTTCAATCTGTTTAAATAACCTGGAAACGTCCTTTTTGGAATGAAGACTCCCCATTTGAAGCTCCCAAAAAACTTCCTTAAGGAAACCCTTAGCCGTCCATGATCCCCACCCATCTTCCATCCATCGATCAATCAGTTGAAGTCCTGCGCATTCAGTAATCTTTTTATTTAGGTTTTTGTCTTCAGAATCGTTGCAAACTGCCTGCAAGAGTGAAACAAGCCCGTTCAGTTTTTGCTTTTGCTCTGGATGGAGTTGTGAAATTCCATCGACAAGCCCATCAAATCCTAGCACCTCAAATGCTTTCTTACGCTGATTTCGGGTAATGAGCCTCCGTTTCAACAACCTATACAAAACCATGGGGTAAAAATGCGCCAGCGTTCCTAGCTGTTCGTTGCGATTTATAGGTACAGGACGATTAATTGAGCCGGTTAGCCAATCGTATAGCAAGTATTCTGCTTGTCCCTTAGCGCTAATTTCTTTGAGAAATTCAGAAGGTTCGGCCAACACTATTTTGTCCCTGGATCGCATCTTTGCCTGCAAATTTCTACGATGGGCGTCTTTGGCAACGCCTTTTAAAAGTGTGTCGCGATGGTTTTCTAGAAACGCTTGTTCCGGCTTTCCCAATCGAAGCATTTGCAGGAATCCTGTCCAATGAAGGGCTGTTAGACGTTCTTTTTCGGAATTGTCCTTTATTTTATGGATTTCTTCTGAAATTGCAGAAAACCATAAAAAATAGGATTTTTTTTCAACAGTATAAACGGAAGCCATTCCCATGCAAAACCAATGAAAGCTGTGCCTCTTCTGAAAATCATCAACCAAACCCTCAAGTTCTCCTGCGTTTTGGAGGTATTCCAAAACCAAAGCCGGATTGAAAGTCACATCTTCGTAAATTGTTTTAAATGGAACTTTAACGCCCATAGAATCGCCTTTCGGTTCTGGGATTTCAAAACGTAACTGTAACGCCTTTTCCAGAGCTGCCCATAAAAAGGAGGAAGAACGATTTTCGTCCATTACCGTTTCAAGGGTATTCCAAAACATCAAAAGCAGCCATCGTTTTAAATGAATCAGCTCTTGAAGATTGTAATTTTTCAATGCACCCCTAGCCTTTTCCATAAATTTTTTGTAGCGCATACTGGCTTGTGGAAACAAAACATCAATCAGCCGGTTTTGGGCATCGCCTTCCAAGGAATCAAAAACTTCCAAAAACGCATTCCGATCCCATTCCTTCAAATTCAAGGAAAAAGTATCACGGAATGATTCCGGATGCTTCAATCGGTCCATGAGATCCTTTTTAGAAAGTATCCATGTGCTGGATTGTGGATTTACGCGAGGGACATCCACATACAAGGAGAGGTCTTCCTTGAGGTATAAAGTGAGGGCGTCTACTATTCTTTTTGATGTGATTCCCTTCTTGAATTCATGCCACCAATCACGGATAAGGAACAAAACCAAGGCATCCGGAGCATGAAGCAATTGCAACAATCCTGTTCTGTAGATTTGCTTCATTGCTTTTTTTAAAGTATCGTCGGTACCCAAAATTCCCGCCTCATCTTTTAAAATCTTTTCCAGAGAGCGAAGCTGGTCATAAAATGCTCCCATCATTTGCTTCAAAACTATGGCAGCACTTTCCTCGTCCATTACTAAGGAAACAAGTTGTTGGACAAAAGCACGATTGGGGTGTTGCCTCAATGCGCTGAAAATGGCATTGGGATACCATTGGGATACCATCAGGAATTGAAATTCCAGAGCCTTGAAAGCAGCAACATCCCCATTGAAGGAACGCACAGCAGCCAAAGCGTCCAAAAGTTTTTTAAGTCTTTTTTGCAATTCGTTGGAATTGGTATTTTTTAATCGATTCCCCGCCTGATGGACCAGTCCAGGCATGGCATTAAGGACAAACCTATTTTTGGGACGCACCTCCGTAACTTTAAAAATTAAGTTTGAAAGTACTGTCTCTGGGGATTGTGAAGTGACTTGTGCAAGTTTTTTCAAGGAGAACCCTATAAAAGACCCATAATTTTTTTGAGGTTGCTGCGGGCTTATTAAAAATTCCAGAAAAAGTCCCCAAAGTACTTTTCTTGCAACTCTTTTTTCGCCCTGGGCTTGGTTGATCCAATGCATCGCTTGCAAAAAAATGGCAGTTTGTTCTTTAGCAATAATTTTAACGACGGATGTAAGGGCACTCAAATGGAGTTTATATACAAATGATTGCCATTGCTTTGCATTCCAGTGATGATTGATTAAAAATTGTCGGAGCGCTGCCGGGGACTTTTGGGAGAGCGACTTAAGTAAGGTGTTCAATTTTGCAGCAGCAACATCTTGGAAATTGTCCGAAAGCCAATGTTCCAATAATTGCAACTGCGATTCCAAAGTAGTCATTTTTGGTTTTGATGGCATCCCAGCGCGATGGCTTTCAAGAATGGTATTCAGTACTGCCAAAATGGGATCGCGGTTGGACAGGTCCTTGGATACCTTTCTAAGGCTTTCATCCACCCAATTGAGAATGAGCTCGTATTTCAGGTTGAAATGCTGCGAAACCTTTGCTAAATTATGCTTCACAAAATCAACTTTATTGAAAAAGGTCCCTCGATCTACAAAGAGGTAATCAAAAACCCACAACCAAACCGATTTTCGGAACGGCACGTATGGTACTACCATTTCGTTACTTCTTTTAGGCGCTTCGGACATTGCTTCAACGAAACTGGCAATGAATCCATGATCCTCTGGTTCAAGGCTCTTGATGGCCAACTTAATGGTGTGGTCTTCCAATTGCCAGGATAAACGCTTTCTAACACGGGGCAATTTCCCTAACCTTTTAAGCAGTACCACCGTCCTTTTTTCGTGGTGCTGCAACGCGCTTTCCATAAGTTTACTGAACGTTTTTTGGTGTTGAATGGAGGCGTTCCAAGGATAATGCCCTTGCAACAAAAACACTTCAAGAACCCGTAATGTTTTATCTTCCTCTGAAAGGATTTGGAGGGATGTTGATTGGTTTTGGTTGGTTTTGAACAGCAGAATGGCCAGGGCTTCTTTTAAGGCATTGGGAACCTTTTTGTTTAGATCGCTTCCGAGGGTATTGTACTGAATTGGACCAATATCCAAAACTAATTGATCGATTTGCCATGTTTCGTCATCGGGACAAATTGCCTGAAAGGTATCCGCCAAGTGTTTGGAGAGCTTGAAATGGGACCAGTTACTTAGAGACCCCAATAATTCGGGCGCCTTGGCTTTATCGTAAAAAACCGTTTCCCATGCAATCTTAGACGCTATGTGGTATTGGAGTTTTTCCATCATGAAGCCTTTCTATTTTTTAATAAAAGCTGTACCAGCTTGGCGGTATTTTCATTTCCTCCATTCCATTTTTTTGAAGGTTCCAGCTTAGAGGGAACCTCAGGTTCCTGGATTCCTTGAAACCTTTTCGCATTGTGCCAATTGGCAAAAAGGGGAATGATGTTTTTCATATCGGCTATACTTGGGGTAATGGCTATAGATTGCATCCTAACAGGCGTTAAATTTTCAAAAAACAGCTGCATCTTACTCCTAAAGGAAGCTTGGGAAACCAAGGGAAGGAACCCTGGAAAAACTAACCAAAGATCCGTTTCCAAAAAATCGACAGGCAATAGCAAGGATTGATCGCTCCCCCATTGTGCCTCAAGCGACAATGCGCCATGATAACCCAAATCCAAATAGGTATCCTCGCTGGAAAAATGTTCTTGGATCCGCTCGAAAACAAACGTTTGTCGATTGACGGTGATGGAAGCCTCATTTTGCCCTTTTGAATTTAAAAAGGGACAGAGTTTTTGCGACCGGAACCATGCCTCCAACTCCGCTAGATTGCTTAAGGTTAAATTGGTCGCCCTCCAGCCCGTATTTACGTCGGGTTTACTGGCAAAGGTTAACTGAAAAACCGCATCCGATAATAGCAACTTGGTCTCGACTAAAATAACCCCTTTTCGATTTTTCCGCATCCACTGTGCTACACCAATTTCATCCTGATATGCCGGATCGCCGTAATGAGCTACAATGAATTTTTGATATTGAAAATCTAACGCCCACAGTAGGTTGAGTTGCAATTCCAAACCTGAATAATTGGTAAAGTCCTTTTGTTTTAATTTGTATTTCTTGTTTATTTTTTTGGAAGCCATCAAAAAATCCCGCTGCAACTGCTTGGCCATTTTGCTGTAAGCTTGGATGGTTACCGTTTGAATCTCAGTTTGAATTTGGGAAGCTTGCAAATAATTGTATCCCTTAAATCGATGGTACGAAAGCTGCCCCAAGTTTTGAAGCAATAAACTTTTGATGAGGATACGATCCTTTTGCTTTTCACCTGTAAAAGTATTTTCACCCATCAAACCGTCAATCAATGAAGGGGACTCACCGTGCCGGGCCAGTAAGTGATTCAAGAAAGTATTACGTCTTTTAAGGCTTATGCTCTCATCATCTGTAAAATGCATCAAGCCCAAGGCATACCTATTGTATGGATCCTCCTTGTATTGTTCCCAACTTTGCACCTCCATGGTCTTCTTTGGAAGCAACGAAGTACTAAAGTTAAATATCCCGTGATCTTTCAAGATGGCCTCTATATCGGGGACATCGTACAAAAATTGATAAAAATAGGTAGCAACAAATGTTTTGTAGGGAACCGGAAAGCTTTTCAAGGGCTTTTCAAATTTTTTAATGAAAAAATTCTTTGATTTTACCTCTTTTGAAAGCCCTTTGGTCGCATTCTTGAATGAGAATAGTGTCCCTAAATTGGCTATTTGTGAAAATTGATTGGCCAACACTTGGTCATAGAGTGATAAATACCCTTTTAATTGCCGGGTCTGTGCAATTCTGATGGGATTGGTATTAGGGCCTATGGCATCCGCACCAACTCCAAATATTTCTGGAAACGTTTGTTGTATGGAAAAATAGGTTTCAATATCCCTGAAATTTCCCTTGGGTTTTTTGGGAACCATTTCCACGGTGCTTACCGATTTCCCCTTACTTTTCCTTAGCAAAGGTCCCGTACCAAAAATGCCCTTTTGTTGGGTCACTGAGGATGGGGTTGGCTCCAGTACCAAGCTTAGGTGATCTTCTGAGAATGCAACCTGTAGGATTTGGTGTGCATCCACCTTAATTATTTGTGTATTGTAGGGAGGTGCAAAAGACAACGATTCAACATAGGAAACCTCTTTTATTTCCGATAGCACTGCAATAAGTTCCCCAATGGTTAGTTGATTCCGCTTAACTGGTAAGCTTTTATCCACAATCCAGCCATGCTGAAGTTTGGGTCCGTTGAATATTTCATTGGTCGGATAGCCCATTTGCTGCAATTCTTGGTACCCCTTCCCTTGAATTTTGGGAAATAGGTAGTTTTTGATTGCTTGTTCTATGATTCCTAGGGCTTTTTGAAGATTGGTCCCTTCTTTAAAAACGATGCTTCCATTCAGTTGTACCATAACAGGTTGCAGGAATTGCGGCATCGCGAATAATTGTCCCACATTACGAACCCGATTCAAAAGAAAGAAAACTTCATCTAAAATGGGATCCTGAACCTCGGGCTCCACTTTTTTAGCTGCTTTTTTTCCAGCCTTTTTTTGCTTCAAATCTTTTTCTTCCGAATCTACATCGAGGTAAGCCTCAATAACTTCCAGGACCGGCTTGCTGGCCTTGGGCACCACAAATTGGGCATTGACATGGCCCTGTGTTCGATCGAGCAGGAATTTTATGTAATCTTGCGCTTGTACGGGCGAAGAGGTGAGAATTTCCTGTGCTTGGTAAAATTGATTTTTGAATTTTATCTTCCCGTTCCGCTGTGTTAAGAGGTCCTTAACTGGGAAATCGGTACAATAACCCAATTCCGTTAAGGCAAAAACAATCTGGTCTAAAACCGTTACCCCTGGATCACTTGGGTTGAGGTTGGTCCAATGCACACCGTCAAACTCATTGATGAAAGACAAGCCCTCTTTCTTCAACTTTTTAAAGTCGAGCATCGTAGGGAGCTTTTCGTCCATTATGTGGAAGACCTCATTCATAAAAAGTGACAGTGTGTTTTGCAGCTGAGACCAATAGCTGGTTATTTTTAAGTTTAAAATTTTCGTTGGGAATTCTTAAGAACGCTTCTAAAACGTTGGTTTTTAAGGTTTGGGTTTCTGGATGAACCAAAATCTGAATATGGACTACCTCCGCCACTCCCTTGATTTTGGATACAAAACCTCTTAATTGTGGAACGCTGATTCCGGTATCAATGGCAAGTTGGTCTGTCCCTGAAAGAATCCAAGGGGACAGGTATAGCTTTAGGGAATCGGAAATCAAGGCGGCCATCGCAACTGTTCCAAAACCATCTTGAAGCTTTACTTCGACTTGAATTTCAACAGGAATAAATGAAAAGTTTGAAACCTTTACTGCGGTTCCCATGGGTGTATTCTCTGAGAAAAAATTGGCAATTTGCAGGGCATCACAATAGCTTATGGAAGGGGTAAAAGCCTCTGGAATCTTGGCACTTTCAACTGAAGGAACAACACATAGTTCCACCACATTTTCTTCGCTGTTAAACGATGCTTTGGAATAATAGACCTGATTAAAATTTTCTTTAATCATTGTGTAGTAGTCCGCTTTAGTAATGGCCCGTCCTTTATTCTTTATTCGGTTGCTAGTTCTATGATTCATAGAAGTTTTGTTCTCCAAGGCTTTCCCTCCCCATGACACAAAAGGTTGAATTACTTTTGCTATTCCCTTATTGGGCACCACAAGCCCGGTAATTGCTTGGGCCGCTATCTGGGGGACCGTTTGATCCGAATTCATAACATAGTTGGCTCGTTGCACCTGCATTCCGTTAGTAGCAAGATAGGCTACCCCTGGGTAGGAATCGGGACTGCTTAAGGTGGTAACGCAGATCCATTGATTTCCCTGAGGCATCACTAAACTGGATTCTGATAGGTTTCCCGGAAGTTCAACTTCCACCAATCCCGAGCATTGCAGTGCGCTGGTAGTATCGTTACGCACGGTCAACTGCTCCCATGAGGTTGCATTGGCATATGCATAGGAAACTTTTAAGTCGTCTAAATTGGGTATGGAAGCGGCCCATTTTTTTGCCAATTGCATAAAAAATGTCAATTGTCCTGTAGTTGGCAAATCGGCACATTGCAAGTACATGGCCCCGCCCTGTGTTGGGAAAGGAGTCCAAAGTGGCAATCCATTGGAAGGAAGGCCCTTTCCAGAGATGGGAGCAAGGGAAATATCACACTCCTTCGAGGGATCAGGAACCTTAAAAACCCTGAAAGGTGTTAGATAGAAAAAGTCTAGACCTTCCAAACTTGCAGCGTCGGTAAAATCATAGGATACTGAAGCCGAGTAGCTCGCTGTGAGCAACTTTACTTTTGGGACAAAGGGTTTTGAAGGTGGAGGCGCGATTTTGGAATAATCAGGCTTGCTAGATGATATAATCTTGGCATTGTGAATGGCCACGTCGGATACTACATACGGATAGATGCTACTACCAAAACCCTCTGATGGATTTGTCAAAGTCATTTTCATAAATCCACTTTGCGAGTTATCGGTATACTTTAAAGGTTTATTTTGAATGGAAACATCGGAAGGCATGGGCGCTTCGTTAGGATCAATTGGGTATGCAAAACAGCTGGAGAGTGTATTTTGACACGATTGCTGAACGGAAAACGTTTTTCCCTTTGACAAAGTTTTCACAGAACTTGTTTCGGTACTGAACAACAAAACACTCGAATCGTTGGCACTAGGTTTACAGCCTGCATCTGCTGGATAGGGTTCGTATTGCTCACTGCTTTCAGAAAACGTACCGTTGCTCTTTTTAAGCCCTGAAAAAGGAACCCAATTTCCTTGGTTCAAACATGAAAAGTCAACACTAAAGCAAACATTGTTAAAAGGCGTATTGGGAGTTTCGGGTATACTCGAAAAGAGTTTTTGAAAGAATTTGGGTATCGTACCAATGGCATTGCATAATTTTTTAATGATCATCAAATTAAAAATCCCTTTTTCGTTTTTTACAGGTTTGTTCTGATGGTCATTAGGGTCCTGTACGTAATTATTATAGGCTTGGTAGTAGTTTTGGAAGTTGGCTGGAAGTTGATCCCATGTAAAATCCAATTTTAGGGAACTGATATTTTTGCTGAAAATTTCCTGACTACCCATGATGAAATTAGCCTGATTGCTAGGCGTAGGGCCAAAAAGCTCGAAAGGAACCTTGGTGCTCAACAAACCAAAATCGTTGTATAACTGAAAATTTTTAATAGCATCCACATCCGTTTCAATAGTTACTTTTGATAAAATCGGTGGGGAATCGATTGGGGTAAATTGCCAAAAAACCATCTTAAAAATAGGCCAATTACTTTGCATGCCTTCCTCTGCCTTTCCAAGGGGTACAATAGAGGGAATCCTTGCATCAAGAAAAAAAGTAAGGGCAACCTGATTGGCCTTAGTCTTTGAAAAAATGGGGGGATCTTGAAGAAATTCGGTGATGGATACCCAACCACCACTAGAGCTCAAATACATTTGGGCACCATCCAAAAAACTAAGGTCTGTTTGCCCTTGGAAGTAAAAAGTAACTGTAACGGTGCGCTGTCCTTCCTGAAGGAACAAATACGGAGAAGCAAATGCAAATCCCAAAGATTCCCTCACGGCATCGGGATCGTTGCTCGCACCAAACGGCGACCACGACGGTAAGGTTTTGGCACTGCTATCCGGAATTTTGGAGGGATTGGCAACTTGTTTAAAAAACAAGGCCTGTAGCCCATTTGGATGACCAAGGTTGGATGCGCTAAGGGAGTAGGCATTTGTAATGGACCCAGGAACCAAGGACTCCTTTTTTAAAGTTTCAAATTGAATGGGTTGTTTGTTGGAATCCACTCCAGCACTGAACAGCGTACCTTCGGCTAAAAGCAAACCCTTTGAATCCTTGGAAAGTACTAGGTTGATGAACACGCGGTCGGGCACTGCCTCTTCGGGCGTTTGCATCAAGATATCCTGAAAATAAAAATCCAAATGCTTCTGCGCAAAGCCATTCAAAGATTCCTGCTGGTAGTGCAACAGCCTTGTAAATGTGCGCAAAAGTACGGTATCGGGAAAAGCATCTTTTCCCTTCTGAAGTACTTCAAACTCATTATTGGCGTATTGAACGACTTGTTCCAAAAAATCAAGAAGGGTTTCACATAAATCGGAAAGGGATCCCAGGAGTTCCATCCTAGAATCCTCAACGGGCCATTCAGCAATCTTTAAAACCTCCCAAAATGGAGCGGCACTTTTAATTTTTGTCCAAAGGGGTTGCTTAAAAAGTTCCCTTATGCCATATTCGAGTGGATCTATTTCTTGCCCAAACTGTGTTTCCTCCAAGTAATCCCGCAAGGAGAAAAACGCCCAGAGTTTTGCCCTAAACTGCTGATCGATTTCCCTAAGAACGAATTTTTTAAGGGTATAACTTTTATGGTATAATACCATGAATCTTGACCAATATTCAAGCTTCAAAAAAAGAGCCGTCGCGGTTCCCAGGAAGGTATTGGCGATGGGCACAAAAGATGATTGGAAGTTGTTTTTCTTGTGAGGTTGATTGTTCTTTGTATCCAAAAAAAAATCCAATCCTTTGGAAGCCGCTTCAAAATTGTTTTTGAACGGATTCAAATCGGTTTTTGAAATGAAGGCCATAAGAATAGCGGGGTCTTTCAAAAGAAAGGGTTGCCAATTCCCGTCCAGCTTATTGGCTTGATTGTAAAAATTCAATACGGAGGCAAAACGGGCCATAAAGTGTAAATGATCCAGCTCGGTCCTGCCATCAATCAAATTCTGATTTGGTTCGAGATAAATCGCTTGGGATTCGTAGCTGCTATTTTGACTTAATCCGCTCATTCTTTAATGCAAACTTGTTCCTTCTTTTAGATGAAAGGGAAACACATAATTATGTCGTGTATTGGTGTCGTTGAATAGGTAGTTGATCAAAATTTGGATCTGTCCCAATTCCATGTCTATAAAATCCACCTCCACATTCTGAACGGTAATTCTGGGTTCGTTGATCAAAAGGGCGTAGGACACTTTTTCCTTAATTTCTCCTTTTAAGGTTTCGTCCATTTTTCGGAAAAAAAATTCCTGTAAGCCCGACCCCAAACTTGGTTCTAGATAACGTTCCCCTTTTTTGGTTTGAAGGATGATCTTAATGGACTGGTTTACATTGTCCACGTACTCCGTAAGATCCAACTGGTAGGTCCCTGCCGTAAAAGCAATTGGGAAAGACCACCCCGATCCATAAAAATGCTTTTTGTTATGTTTTCCTATTTTATCCACCTATCAAAACATTAAATGCTCCCGTTAGTATTTCTCCACCATGGGCGGTAGCATCTCCCATTCGGGCGGCAGGCATGCCGCCTATCAAAACCGTCGCAGATCCTTCGATGATGCTATCGGGAGGCCCCACGCAAACCAAGCTATCTCCTACCCTTGCAGCAGGAAGCTTTTCGATAAGCACTGTTGGTTCCCCGGGTCCAATAATTGGGCCTCCCACATGCGGAATGGGAGGAACTGCCGGTGTTTGCATCGGGCATTCGTGAAAATCCGTTAATCGTGCTGCTGGTGGCATCTTTTCATTAATTTATCATGACCATGGCACCCTTCAGGGTCAATTCACCTCCTCCTTGAACACTTGCCGAGGCACTGCCTTCGGCCGAATATTCGACTTCGGCAGATTCCTTGATGTTCATTCCGTTAATGGTTATATCGCCTGCACTTGATGCAATTGAAACCCCCTGGGTTCCCTTAAGGTTTAGGTTTTGGTCCGCTTCAACCGTTATGTCTTTTGGACTTTTGATAACAATCCCATCACTGGAAAGCACAATGCTGTTTTCATTTTGATCCTGTATGGTAATTTTTTGATCCTTATCGCTTAAAACAATCGTATTTTTTTGAGGCGTAAGGATGGTGAAAATTTTATTTTCGTCATCAAAAGTCATTTGAATCCCCGATTTGGAAACAATGGCCTTGATCGTATTTTTTTCGTTAGGCTCTAGGTCTTGGTAGGGTTTCAACTTGTCACTACTATAAAGGCTTCCCAGAATAATTGGATACCTAGGGTCTTCATTAAGAAATCCTACTACGACTTCGTCCCCCACTTCTGGCAAAAAAAATGCCCCCGCATTGCTCGTGGCGTAGAAAGTGCCCAAACGTGCCCATAAACCTTCTCCAGAGGTTCCCAGAAAAGGGACATCTACCAAAATACGGTACTGTGCATCGGGGTCTTCGTACATTTTTTTTACCGTGGCGGTAAACAGGCCTTGAATTCCGGGTAGTAGTGCAGCAGCCGGGGGCGCCATGATGTCCGGTGCTTCCGTAAACCACTGTGGGGAAAGTCCAAAAGTTACTTCCGTAATCCAGTTTCCATCGGAAATATCGTGAAAGACCCCAGATACAAAATGGCTCCCGTTGAAGCGATCGCCCAAACCACTTAGGGCAATGTAGTTTCCAAGGGTCACCAAAGAATTTCCCTGACACTTAACTTCTCCCCTAATTTTTGAGAATTCACTCTTAATCATCTGTGCCTTGCTCCAGCCGTTCAATGCAGCTTGATCCAAAGCCGCGGATGATTGTAGCTGAAAGGTTTCCAAGCCAATGACTTTGGAGAGGCTATCAGAAGAGAGGTTGCCCGCACCAGCTAGGGTATTGGAAGCTTCTCCCGAAATGACCTCCTGGGTGGCATAATCCCAAGCACTTGCCTTAACGTTCCCCAATTGATAAACCGCATTTAGATCGCCATTGAATTCAAGGATGTCCGTCCCATATTCCAAATTCAAAACCGGATCGGTGTTCGCAGTGGGATCAATAACGGCAATAGTACCGTTAACGTTTGAAACCACCAGACTGTTGGCTTCAGCCCTCGAAAGAATGAAATCCCAATCGCCTGTATAATATTGCACCAGTTGTGGGATTTGATTGGATGTTGTAACAACCGAAGCCTTGATGCCAGAATAGTTGCCCAAAATCGTTGAAATAACATCGCTATCGGTTTTATTGGTAAACATGGCGCTTTTTCGTCCAACAGTCGTAGCAATGGCTTGATCCCTGCACCATACCTCCAACACAGAACCCTCCGTTGGATTGGTTCTAATGTTTTGATTTACGATAATTCCACTGAAAAGTAATTTATTCTGCGATTGGTATCCTCCATAGATGGTAATCGTGTTACCGGGTTTAAAAGTGTTGGAAGAACTTACCTGAAAAGTACCGGTAGCTGCATCCCCATCCAGTACCACCACCCTTGCGTTGGCTACCCTGTTGATGGAAAAGTCGATTTCGATAGACAACACCGAGATGCTGTCTGAAATGGAATTCCCAGATACCTTTACTTCAAAAGATACCAGATCGGTTTTCTGTATGGAAGGATTTGTGGCCATTATGAAATAGGAATTAGGGGTGGAAATATAAGCTGTGTGCCTCCCTTAAGATGCCTGAACTTATTCAGACCATTGAATTTGGCCACTTGCACATAATACGTTTCATCGTCCCAAATTCGCTTGCACAATTGGGGCAAACTTTCGCCATCCGCCACGTTTACAAGATGGGACACATCTGGTGATTCCTTCTGATCCAACTTCTCCAAGGTGCTTGGGGAAATATACTGGCTGAACCCAAGGGATACCTTAGCCCTAAGCGGACTTCCATCGGGACGGAAATACGTATAAGAGATATCCATGGAAACCAATACGCCTTTGAAAAGCATGTTCTTGCCCCACTGAATTTTCACAAAATTGGGACGGTGTATTTTGCCTTGGTAGGTATACACGATGTTTTCCAAAGCTTCGATCTCGGCACTCATGTCCGTTCTTTTGTTGTTCACCAAACCCGTACAATCGATAACAATCTCAAAATTGAGCTTATCGCTTGGGGTACTCTTGTATTTCTGTGATGGAGCGCTGGTATCAGGAGCCTGTTTATCGTTGTATTCGACGCTGCGCTGCCACTTGATTGATTCCGGGTTCATCATAACTACATAAGGCTTCCCTTTGAAAGGAACCTGAAATTCCTCATCAGAGTAGCCTGTAATCCGCATTAATTGGAGTCCTGAACCCATGGTAATTACTATCTAGTTTGCTTTTTTCTTCGTTTTTCTTGGATCAACATTTTTTTACATTCAAACAGCAGCACATTCCGAAACCGCTCCAGTTCGCGATGGAGCTCTTGGGAAGAAGGCGTTGAGCCCTCGGGCCGTACTTCGGTTTTTATAATGATTTCCCTAATCTCTACCGGCATCAAGTGAATAAATTAGCAATGGATGCGCCCGAAACTTCCTGGGCGATTTCAAAATAGGTGTACGCCAACTCTATGGTCTCTATAGCTAGGGCATTTTCATTCGACTTTAAGTCGGATACCGAATATTTCACCGGATATGCATTGTAAAAAGTCCAGCTCACCAATACCATCCCTTCTTCGTCCAAAAGGCTTACCGAAACATCGTGTGCCGTAATGGGATTGGCCAGTCCTTCATCAATGGTACTGGAACACCAATCGATGAGCTCGGATCCTTCAGGAATTATGGCGCGTTTCAGCACCAGGTTTTGGCCACTGGCTGTTGTGGGAAGTCGGTATTTGAACCGATTCTCCCCACCACAGACTACCTCTTCAACAGAAAGTTCCTTCGATATGCCGGAAACTTCCTGAAAAGCAGCATCCTCTCCCTTGAAGGAAAGTTTAAAATAAAAGCTTACCGGGTATTTACTTTGCAGATCCATTCGTTATAACGAGCTGTTCGTGGGCAATTTCCAATGTATCGACCGCAACTTCGTTCCCATCCGATTTTAAATCGGTACTGGTTATTTTGGTAGGCCAAGCATTGTTCAATTGCCACTGCATGGTGACATTCCCCTTCTCATCCAATAACTTGATGAGTACGGTTCTTCGCTTAATGGTGTTCATGGAAATTTGTTGATGCCAATCCCAAAAGGTGTTGTCATTTACAAAAACCCCACGTTTCATGGTAATGTTACCGTATTTTACAATTCCGGGCATCTTTTCCGTCGAGAACAATTTACTGTTGCTTTTGCGGTACTCAATGATCTGGTTTTCTACGTCCATTCCGGAAACTTCTTGAAAGGCCACTCCTTTAAGTTCGGTCCCGAGATCTACTTCGAAACGGAATTTCGGCATGGGCCACGTTGCGCCTTCTACGCTACCGTCATCTGTTGCCATAATGTGCTAATTTTAAGTTTATTGGTTACTATATTTTTTAACTTGATGTTGCCATCTGTTGTTCGAAGGTAATTATGATGAACTCGGCAGGGTGCACCACGGCTACCTTAACCGAAACTCGCATGAAGCCCAAAAGCAGGTCTTCCGCAGTCATCGTGGAACCCAAACCACATTCTACCGAAAAGGCATCGGCCGGCGTCGCTCCCTGTAAACCTCCTTGCTTCCATACCGAAGTCAAAAAACTACCGATCATGGCTTTTACGCCTTCCCATGTATTTTTGACATTGGGTGCAAAAACATAAGCCTGCGCTGCAAGTTTGCAAGAAACCTCCAAAAAGATGAGCGTCCTGCGAACGGGAAGGTATTTCCAGTCCAAGCTATTGCCATCCAACGTGCGAGCACCCCATACCAGAATTCCCAAACCGTTGAAAGACCGTATGGCATTGATGGATTTCCCTGAAACAGGATCCATGTTCAATCCGCCTTGTTGGGATTCTGAAAGGCGGATGGGCAAACTTGCCGCACCTACAATCGAAGTATTGGCCGGTGCCACCCAAACCCCTTGTTCGTTGTCCGTTACTGTAATCACCCCGGCCATGGCCCCACTAGGGGGTAACGTATTGGCATCGGATAACACATGGTTAACGATGGTAGAATAGGTTTTGCTCGCATTCGTAAGAGCGTTGTTGAGTTGGGTAACCGTTAGGTCAGTACTTCCAGGATTTTCGATCGTATTTAGAATGGTTGCCACACTCTGATTGGGCGCCGAAGGTGGATTTAAAATGGGTGCCAATTGCTTAACATCGCCGCCAAATAAATTGGTATAATCGATGTCTGTGTTCTGCATAATGGTAGTGCCGATAAAGGGATAATAGGCTGTACCAAAATTGAGCCCTTGTGAACCAGTGCCATTGCGGAAATTTTCGATATCGTTCATGAACATGATGGGGTCTGGGTCACGGCCTCCTATGACGTCAAAAATGCTCACTGCAGTACCCATCTCCATATTCTGCAACAACATGGATTGCATCAAAGTGGCATTGTTTTCCAAAGAAAGCAGGGTTGCCTCCGGACAAATGTACATGGTAGGCTCCTCTTCGTTTTTAAGGAGGGCAACGCCACCCATCAAATCGTCCAATTCCACATTTGGGTTTACGATTTGATCTCCGGGGGTCATCGGATTCTTTGAGGGTGCCCCGTAGGTACCCACTGAAACGATGTAGGCATCACCTCCACCATTTTCATAAAATAGCCGTATGCTGTTGTACATGTAATAGATGGTGTTGGGATCTGGCACAATGGAATAGTAATCCCCTGCTATTTGCAAATAATCTCCCTTATCTGGGCGGCTTTTTTGTTTCACCAAATAGTACTCGGGGCTATATTGTTTGGCTGGACTGGCAGGTGCCGGTGGGTTTGGATAACAGAAAATAGCTTGAAAGTCGGCAAATGTGGAAATCTTGGTCGGCACATTTGTGTACGATTTCCCTTCGTACATAGCTTGTGGTGTATATCCTATAAATGCCGGAACTGCAGTTGCTACTGGAACTACCGAGTTTGGAAAGGCATTTACCTCGTTGATATAGACCCCTGGAGATTTGATCATTAATTCATTCATAAACTTTATTTTTTAGATACTAAAGGGTTAATTAGTTATACATAAACATACATTGGGGAACACACTCTTTTCAATCCATTATCTTCCCGTACCTGCAATTGAAGTGGATCTGGGGATGGGAGTCCCACAAAAATTTTTTGCGGTTTGGCGGTTGTGCCTTCCAATTGTTTCACCAAATTAAATTGATATTTGGGTACTTGGCTTAAAAAAAGATTTTGGGCTCCTGATGAAAAAAGCAAGGCTTCCTGTCCCGATTCGAGCAACACGGCCTCGGGACCATCAAATGCCACTGCACCGGTGCTTTTGATGGCAAGTCCTTTCAAATCCATCTGACTTTGATTGATGATGTAATAGTTCCATTGGGTGGCACGCGCCTTAAAGTCAATGTTGTAGGTAAGCGGTTTTTCTGCCACCGACGAGAGATCCTCAAAATAGATTTTCACTTCCGCAAAGTTGGATGATTGGGCTTCGGGAGTGGGCACCATAAATACTTGGGCACCATTAACTTGGTTGGCTTTAGAATTACTCTCGTAGCGGTATGATAAAGGTTGTCCGATGGGCAATTCTGTATAGCCATAAAAGGCAGGATCCTTAACTTCTAAGTAGAAGTCGAAGCAATCGATACTCGCTGAATTCTGAACATAATTGAAAAAATCATTCAGATTCAAACTACGTTCAAAAAAGACTTTCATCGCCCCATCCATCACTTTGTAGAGAAACTTACCCTTTTGAAATAGCTTTTGGGAGTTAAGCCCAGGTATCAAAGTAATTCCGCTACTATGGGAATTAGTGAAGTATTCGTGGCTTACTTGTATCTGAAACGCTATTTGGAAGCTTACATTCATTGTGGTGCAACAACTTTGGAAACTGTGGTGACTGCGGGTTCAAATGCACTAAACTCGGCTGGGTCTAGGGTCATGAGTCTAACTTTATAGATGCAGGAAGGGCGGTATTTGGCCCCCATGGCGCTCCATAGGTTGAACATTTCATGGTACGAAATGGTGTCGATCTCATAATCCAACTTTTTAATGCCTTTCGGTAGGTTTGCATAATTGGTCGCATCGATGGAAGGATGTGCTTGAAAGAAAAGAATGGAGGCATTCAAAAATTTTAGGGACTCGGCATAATCATCAAAATGGGAAGATACCATCATGGCCAGATTGTAGCGTTCTACAGGGGCATTATGTGCAAAATTCCCGTTTTCCATGGTTTTAAAACGCACATTGAACGGTTTAAGAGTTTCTTTTTGGATATTAATCATCGTGAGGATCAACTTATTCTGATTGAGGGTAGGTACCGATCCATTTTCATCAATGACATCGTTCAGCAGCACTCTAGTATCATTCAGATGAAAGGTATTCTTCACATATTGATTGAGAATACTTCCTGTAAACTGCATCGTATTTAAGATAATCATGGGTCCCACAGAAAAGAATTTGTATAAAAGTAGATTTTAAAACCTCCAAAGTCTTTTAAACCGCATATACCATTTGTAGACAGACCGCTTAGAGTTTACAAAACCGTAGACAAAACGTAGACATTTTAAAGCTAACCTGAAAATTAGGCAGTTAACGACGAGGAATCGGGCAAGAGTTTTGCTAGATAATGGCGCAGGCTTTGGTTTTTGGAAAGACCCAATTTTTTCTTCAACCGATACTTATGGGTTCTTACGCTTTCAGGATTGATTCCTAAAATATGGGTGATGTCATCGTTGGACATGTTCATGGTAACATAGCAGCAGTATTTAACATCCTTAAGGGTAAGATCTGGGTGGTTATCACGAAGCTTGTTCAGGAAATTGGGATTTACATTTTCAAAATATAATTTAAAATCTTCCCAACGGTTCCTGTCGGATAGGCTCATTCGTATAGTATTTACTAGTGATTTCAGTTCAGACCGCAATGGCAAGTCTGCTTTTTCGCTAAGGGCAACGATTCTATTCTTAACTGCTTTCAAAGCACTTGCCTTTTGGTCCAGTTCCATGACGTAGCGACTTAAATTTCTAGTGGCCTTGCTTGCCACATCCTGGGCATTATCTTTGGTTTCTTGCCTTGAAGCATGACTTTTTATAAGCATCAATAGAGAATGTACCCTTTTGGAAAGAAATCCTGCATGCGTAGCAATCTCAAAAGGTACCGTAAAAACAATACTACTCCGTTCCCAATGCAGGATGGGGAGTTCTTCTTTTCTTGAAAGGCATAATATAGGCAACGATTCGTACTTTTGGGCTGGCATCAATTCCTGAAGCACAGGCTGATTGTTTCGGAACGCCGAAATAACCAGTATAGGCTTAACCGATTTGATGAGGTTAGTCAAATCACCCATCCTAACCGTTGAAATAAAGTGATACCCCTCCACATCCCCTAGCCTTCCCAACAAGACTGGCAAGAAACTTGGATTATCACACCCTATAACAATACGGTTGTTCGATTGCATTAGCTAGTTGCAGCCCCAATCCCCCGGAGGCCAGCGGTTTTTCCAAATAAGTTTTGAAAAAGGATTTTAAATTACTGATAATTAGCAACTTTGGAAATAAGTATTTACACGTAGATACAAATGGATGGAATCATAGCTCCAAACTACCCTTCCCCTCACGTACCAATAGGGGTTCGTCGCCCGTTAAATCGATTACGGTAGAAGGGATGTTACCGCCATAGCCTCCATCGATCACCAAATCAACCAAATTCTGCCACTTTTCATAAATCAACTCGGGGTCTGTGGTGTATTCAATGACCTCATCCTCATCTTTTATGGATGTAGAAACGATAGGATTTCCCAATGCTTTTACGATGGCTTGGGCGATTCCATTATCGGGTATTCGAATCCCAACTTCTTTCTTTTTTTTAAATACGGAAGGAAGCTTGTTGCTTCCGGGAAGAATAAAGGTATAGGGTCCAGGTAAGGCCCTTTTCAGCAGTTTAAACGTTGCGCTGTCCAATTGCCTTACATAGTCGCTAAGATTACTTAAATCGTGGCAAACGAATGAAAAGTGGGCTTTTTCGAGCTTAACTCCCTTAATAAGGGCAATGCGTTCCAAAGCAGCTTTGTTATTGATGTCGCATCCCAAAGCATAGACAGTGTCACTTGGAAAAATAACCAATCCTCCTTCCCGCAGTATCTGAACCACTTTTTGGATGGCCTTAGGGTTCGGGTTTTCCGTATAAATTTTGATGAATTCGGCCATGGCAAAACCTTTTTGGCCTCCTAAAGATACTGCGTTTTTGGATGCGCAGTATTATTTCATTCTTTTATTACATTCAACTTGGCAAAACGAAGCAATAGTTTTTTAAGGCCCCCATTTTCAAAATCGATTTCAGCTTTGGTATCGGCCCCAATCCCTTCAATTTTTCGAATCACCCCTTTTCCGAAGCGCATGTGCTCTACTCTAGTACCTTCCGAAAAATTTGAGTCTTCTAAATTGAATGGTTTTTCAGTTCCATTGGAAATAGGTTTTAATCGCCGCAATTTTTTCAATTGTGCCTCAGAGGGGCCTTGGGGAGGGTTTCTGGAAAGAGGTTTGCGCAAACGAAGCTTACTTTTGTCGACTTCTTCAAAAATATCGGCATCAAGCAAAGGCTTGTAACGGTTTTCCAGCAATGGGGTTAACCATTCCAAATAGGATGCATCAATTTCCTCGATAAACCTACTAGGTTCGGCATCAATTAGTTTGCCCCAACGGTAACGGCTTTGACTATAGGTTAAGAAAGCTTGCTTTTCAGCGCGGGTAAGGGCTACATAGAACAAGCGTCGTTCTTCTTCCAATTCGGCACGGGTGTTCATGCTCATGGCACTGGGGAACAGATCTTCTTCCATGCCCACGATATAGACAAAAGGAAATTCAAGGCCTTTGGCCAAATGCACCGTCATAAGGGCCACGCGGTTATCGTCTCCCTTTTCATTGTCTAAGTCGGTAGCCAGCGCTACATCCTCCAAAAATTCCGTTAGGGACCCTGTGGAGTCGGCCAGCTCTTTTTGGCCTTCCACAAAATCGCGAATTCCGTTCAACAACTCTTCCATGTTTTCAATCCTAGCAATCCCTTCAGGAGTTCCGTCTTTTTTAAGTTCGGCCAACAGCCCTGTTTTTTTGGTAACATGCTCAGCAATTTCAAAGGCATTGTAGGTTTGGTTCAATACTTGAAAACTTTCGATCATGGTTACAAAATCCTGGAGTTTCCCTTTGGTGGGGTTATTGAGTTTCAAATCGATTTTGTCCAGATGCTGCATCACTTCAAAGACTGAACGTTGGTAATGATTGGCGGCTACGATGAGCTTGTCGAGGGTGGTATCCCCAATACCACGGGCTGGATAATTGATAACACGTTTCAGGGCCTCTTCATCCTTAGGGTTCAAGATCAATCGCAGGTAAGCAACTACATCCTTTATTTCCTTGCGCTGGTAAAAACTGAGTCCGCCGTAAATACGGTAGGGAATGTCTTTTTTCCGCAATGCATCTTCAATGGCACGGGACTGGGCGTTGGTACGGTATAAAACGGCAAAACCATCATACTTTAACTGATGATTCATACTGCTTTCAAAAATAGAACTTGCCACAAACCGCCCTTCGTCCCCATCGGTCATGGAACGGTTAATCTTTATTTTGTTGCCATCTTCATTGGCCGTCCAAACTACTTTATCCAAGCGGTGCCTATTCTTTTCAATGATGCTATTGGCCGCAAGGACAATGTTTTTGGTAGAACGGTAATTTTGTTCCAAACGGTAAACCCTAACATCGTCGTAGTCTTTTTGAAAATTTAGGATGTTATTGATGTTAGCCCCTCTGAAGGCGTAGATGCTCTGGGCATCATCCCCTACGACACAAATATTTTGGAAGCGGTCGCTTAAGGCCCGTACGATTAAATATTGGCTGTGGTTGGTGTCTTGGTACTCGTCGACCAAAATATACTTAAATCGCTGTTGGTATTTGGCCAATACGTCCGGAAATCGGGTCAATAATTCGTTGGTCTTCAACAACAGGTCATCAAAATCCATTGCCCCGGCCTTAAAGCATTTGTCTACGTAGTTTTTATAGATTTCTCCCAGTCTGGGCATTTTAGCCATGGCATCAGCTTCCATCAACTCAGGGTTGTTGAAATAGGCTTTCACCGTAATCAAGCTATTCTTGTAGGAAGATATGCGCGAATAGACCTGCTTGTATTTGTAGATGTCCTTGTCCAGATGCATTTCCTTGATAATAGCGCGTATCACACTTTGGCTATCTTGGGTATCATAAATGGTGAAATTGGAGGGATACCCCAGTTTCTCGGCCTCGAAACGAAGAATTTTTGCAAAAATACTGTGAAACGTACCCATCCAAAGGTTTTTGGCTTCGCTAGCTCCAACGATATCCGCAATCCTACGTTTCATCTCACGGGCCGCTTTATTGGTAAATGTGAGTGCCAAAATATTGAAAGGGTCAATCCCTTCCTCCATTAAGTGAGCTATGCGATACGTGAGGACCCTTGTTTTCCCTGAACCTGCCCCCGCAATTACAATAAGAGGACCTTCCTTATGTAGGACGGGTGCCAGTTGGGCATCGTTTAATTGTTCTAAATATGCTTGCAATGGTTTTTCCTGAAGAATTATGAAAGGTGGAAATTAACGAAATTCATGCGAAGACAACGGACAAATGTGCATTTTTTATAAACAACACCCTTAAGGCTTCGCTATTTTTTTAAGATGAAGTATCTTTAGCTCAAAACACCCGTTATGCGTTACGTTCTTCTATTGCAGCTATACTTACTGTGTGGTTTCGCACATGCCCAAATGGATCAGGATATCTTAAAGGATGCTGAAAGCATTGAATCGAAAGTCATTGATTGGCGGCATTACTTTCACCAAAACCCTGAACTCTCGAACCGCGAATTCAATACAGCCAAAAAAATTGAAGCGCACCTAAAATCCCTTGGAATTGAGGTGCAAACCGGTATTGCCATTACCGGAGTGGTTGGAATTTTAAAAGGGGATTTGCCCGGTAAGGTGGTAGCCCTCCGTGCGGATATCGATGCATTACCAGTAACGGAACGAAACAACCTTCCGTTCAAAAGTACGGTAACCACTACTTTTTTGGATACTCCAACCGGGGTCATGCATGCCTGTGGCCATGATACGCACACTGCCATTCTTATGGGTGTAGCCGAAGTACTTTCCAAACATAGGGACAAGATAAAAGGCACCATCAAGTTTATTTTCCAACCCGCCGAAGAAGGTCCGCCTCCCGGAGAAGAAGGTGGTGCCAAACTGATGATCAAGGAAGGTGTCCTAAAGAACCCTAACGTGGATGCCATTTTTGGATTGCACATCAATTCTTCCACTCCCGTTGGGACCATCAGGTACAAAAGTGGGGGAACTATGGCTGCCGTAGAGCGTTTTGTGGTTAAGGTTCAGGGCAAAGGCACTCATGGATCTGCGCCTTGGACGGGGGTAGATCCCATCTTGATATCGGCCAAAATCATCGATGGGTTCCAAACCATTATTAGCAGGGAATCGCCTCTGGTAGATGGGGCTGCCGTAATTACTGTAGGAAAAATTACTTCAGGGGTTCGTTTTAACATCATCCCAGAATCGGCCGAAATGATCGGTACGGTGAGAACACTGGATTCCGATATGCGCGACCTCATCATGACCCGTATGACCGAGATGGCCAGTGCCATTGCCAAAGCTTATGGCGGAAGTGCAACCGTGGAATGGCAAAACAATACTGTGGTTACTTACAACGACCCCAACTTAACCGCTAGCATGGTTCCAACTTTAGAGCGTGTTGCAGGTGCAGAAAACGTGTGGGTCACCAAAGCTTCTACTGGCGGAGAGGATTTTTCGTATTTTCAGGAAGAAGTGCCAGGATTTTACTTTTTTTTGGGAGGAATGGATCCCCTTAATGAAACGCCGTATCCCCATCATACTCCCGATTTCCAAGTAGAAGATTCCGGAATGCTATTGGGCGTAAAGGTCATGTCGCAATTGGCACTGGATTATTTAAATACAAACTAACTAATCATGTGGGATTATATCAAAGAAATTCCTTGGTGGGGCTGGATATTGATTGTCATAGCGCTAGTTGCCCTTAGGGATATATTATTTCAAAGAAAGCATACCATTAGTCATAATTTTCCGGTCATTGGGCATTTCCGATACATGTTGGAACGTATAGGTCCAGAACTTCGCCAGTACTTGGTTGCCAATAATCGTGAAGAACTCCCATTCAACAGGATTGAAAGGGGGTGGATCTATGCTTCTGCCAAAAAAGAGAACAATTATGAAGGGTTTGGTACCGATACCGACATTTATGCACACCAACATATTTTTATCAATAATGCCATCATTCCTTTCAAAATTGAAAAAGACCACCCCAATGCGCACGACAAGTACTTTCTTCCGTGTGCAAAAGTAATGGGGCTTTACAATCAACGAAGAAAACCATTTCGCCCGGGTTCGGTTATCAATGTGTCGGCCATGAGTTTTGGCTCCCTTTCTGCCAAGGCTATCGAATCGCTGAACAAAGGCGTAAAAATTGCCGGGGCCTACCATAACACGGGCGAAGGAGGGCTTTCTCCCTATCACAGTCATGGCGGCGACGTTATTTTCCAATTTGGAACGGGTTACTTTGGAATCCGTGATGCAGCGGGAAATTTTTCCATGGAAAAATTGGTCCAGCTTGTTGATGACAACCCTTTTGTGCGTGCCATTGAAATTAAACTTTCGCAGGGTGCGAAACCTGGAAAGGGAGGGGTTTTGCCAGGGGCCAAGATTACCCGCGAAATAGCTGGAATTAGGCATGTTCCCATGGGAAAGGATGTGATTTCGCCCCCCAATCATACAGCATTTTCCAATGTTGTGGAATTGTTGGATTTCATCGAAACCATTGCAGAAAAAACAGGACTTCCGGTAGGAATTAAAGCGGCAATAGGTAAATTGGAGGAATGGGAACTTCTAGCCGATTTGATGGTCAAAACCGGCAAAGGGCCCGATTTTATTACGGTTGATGGCGGCGAGGGTGGAACTGGGGCTGCTCCCCCAAGCTTTGCAGACCACGTTTCTCTTCCATGGGTTTATGGCTTCAGCGATCTTTACAAAGTCTTCAAACATCGAAAAATTACCGATCGCATCGTCTTTATAGGTAGTGGTAAACTAGGATTCCCTGCCAAAGCGGCCATGGCATTTGCAATGGGAGCCGACTGTATCAACGTGGCGCGTGAAGCCATGATGAGTATTGGATGCATTCAGGCCCAAGTGTGCCATACCAACCGTTGCCCAAGTGGTGTTGCCACGCAAAGTAAGTGGCTGCAGAACGGGATTAACATTCCATTAAAAAGTGAGCGCTTGGGACAGTACTTCAAAACATTCAGGAAAGAACTGATTGAAATTACCCATGCCTGTGGTTATGAACATCCCTGCCAGTTCAAAATGCGGGACATCGATGTGAATGTAGACGATCATTACCTTTCGAAAGAGCTAGATCGCACCTATATGTACGAAAAGGATGTGGTTTCCTTCAAAGGGATGCAATCGCTAAAGGATTGTCCCTACCTAGGCGGTGTTATCGCTCAAACAAATTTATAAAGGTCTTGCGGTATGTTTTGGAAATGGGGACCCTCCTACCATTGGTTAGAACAAGATATCCTTCATTTTCGAAACTTTCCACGTTATTAAGGTTTACAATATGCGATTTATGGCACTTGAAGAAATGTGGAGCGAGTAACTTTTCAAATTTTCCCAAGCTATAAGAACTCAAGAAATCCCTTTCTTTTAAATGAATTCGGGTATAGCCTTCATCACCCTCCAGGTGCAATACCTCGTTTTGGGCCACAAAAGAAAGTCCAGAAGAGGTAGGGACAATCAACTTTTGCTTGTCTTCTAAGGTTTGGGTCAAAAAGTGGAGCAATCGATCTTTACTTTCTTGCTGGGCCTTGTCCTCGATAATTCGCAATGCCTTCTCGATAGCATATTTCAAATCGTCATTGTCGATAGGTTTTAGCACATAATCCACCGCCGATTGCTTGAGGGCCTTCAGCGCAAATTCATTGTAGGCCGTAACAAAAATAACTTCAAAGCTTACGTTGCTAAGCCTGGTTAAGAGCTCAAATCCATTCATCCTTGGCATTTGGATGTCCAAAAAAAGGAGGTCCGGTGGGGTTTGCCTTAAAAATTCAAGACCCTCTTCCGGTACTTGAAAGGTTTTGAGTATGTCTATAGCAGGAAAAAACTGTTCTATTTTACGTTGCAATCCCTGTAAATTGGAAGTCTCATCGTCTATTAATACCGCCGTGATGGTACTCATGCCTTTATTTTTTTGATCGTAAAAGTAACTTTATTGCCTTTATTTGCTGCTTCAGGAAATGCATCCGTTCTCTGGTACACTACTTGCCATTCCCGGGTTTGGTTCAAATAATAAATGCGCTCTGTTAAAACCTGTGTGGCATTTAGCTTTTTCTTTCCTTGACTCTTGGCAGGGTCGTAACCCGTACCGTCATCGGTAATCGTAACCACCAATCCGGAATCTTCTTGTTTTTCAAAGGAAACATCCACACGGCCCGTTCCTTGTTTATTGAAGATGCCGTGATTCACCGAATTTTCCACGATGGGCTGCAGCAACATAGTAGGGAGTGTTTCGGTTACCGCAGTGACATTTGGGGCAACGCAAACTGAAAACTCCAACTTTTCGGAAAAACGCATTTGTTCAATTTCCAAGTAATTTTGAATCAAACTGCATTCTTCCGCTACGGTAATTTCGTTCATTTTGGAAAGTTCGAAAAAGCGACGGATCAATTTCGAAAATTTTACCAAATACACCTCCGAAGCTACCAAGTCACTCTGATTGATGTAATTTTGGATAGCAGACAAGGAGTTGAACACAAAATGTGGATTCATTTGCGATCGCAAGGCATTCAGTTCAAATTCAATCATTTTCTTCTGCTGTTCGATCTTGAAGGTTTTCCGCATTAAGTCCCTTTTCCGCAAATAAACCGACAACCCAATGAGAAGCCCCAAAAACACCATTCCGCCCAGCACCTGTACCCACAATCGTTGCCACCATAAGGGAAGAATCTCAAAGTGCACTTTTTGCTCGATTCCGTTTTTTTGCACTTCCAACACATAGCGGTTAGGTGGCAATTGATTGAAGTTAAGCTGTTTGGAAGTTGTTTCTTGCCATTTTTTTTGAAGTGGCAACAAACGGAACTCGTAAGCATTGTTACCGTTATTACCGCCAAAGTCAATAGACCCAATCTGGATCCCAACTGAATTGTTTTTAGTAAAACGCACGGGGGTTTCTTCGGAGATCGGTTGACCGTTAAAATGCATCGAATCGAAATATAAGCCCAAAAATTGGCTCTTTACTTCGAGGTTTTTGGGAATGGTCGCAATGCCCAAATCGGTAGCAAGGAACAATTGATCGCCCAATGCGGAAATTCCGTTCACTTTTCTGGACAAGAGCCCTTCGGCCTCAGAAACACTGTACTGAAATTTGTACTCCCCATTTTCCTTGAAATAGTAAAGCAAGCCCTTATCTGTTGCCAGCCAGAGGGATTTTCCTTCGGCATAAGCGTCTTCCACGGAATACAGTTTAGTGTTTGGAATTTGAATGGCAGGGCCATTCATCGAAAATTCATAAACCCCAAAACCCTCGGTGAGCAACAAAATTTGGTCTTCATCCATTGCTACTATTTTGTGGATGGCCATTCCATCCAGCGGTTCGTTTAAGGGAAATAACGAAATTTCTCCTTCTTTCAAACTTTGAACACCCTTAATGGTAGCAATCAACAACCGGTCTTGATAAGGAAAAAACTGATTGCCCCCTATTAAAGGTAATGTCTCCAAAACCTCAAAACTAACGGGGTCTATTTTTTTTAGGTTCAAAGAGCCTAAACCCCAGTAAAACCCGTCCAAAAAAGCCATTTGTTTGATGCCCTGATTAATTTCTATCCTGTGCCCAGGCAATAGCGCTCCCGAAGGTGAAATGGAATCTTCCTGGAGGGCTAAATAGTCGACAAAAAAAACTTTATTCTTTTGCGCTACATAGGATACAGGATATGGGAACCCTTTTTTTTCAAAATGCGGAACAAAGCTTTTGGTTTCTGGATTCCATCTGTAAAATCCTTTATCAACAACGCCTGCGATAATTTGTTGTTTCAAACGGGTGATGTGTGCAATCTTTTCGTCTTCCAAATGCAATTGGATGTTTTTTTGGGTATAGGACGATTTGAACAAACCATTTCCGAATGAGGCTGACCACAGGTTGCCGGTTCGATCCAAAAAGGAATTGTGTGCATTGAGGACCTCGGGAAATTCGTAGGTTTCGGCAACCAAAAAGTCGGGGTTAAGGATGGCCAAATGATTGCGATCGGTAATCTGTACTTGTCCATTGTTAAAAATGATCCTCCCATAAACGGAATAGACCCGGTCCTTTTCCAAAAAACTGGTCCCTTCTACCAGTTTATCGGTATGGAGGTTCAATACGTGGTAATGATCCTTAGTGAGCCAAAAAACAAGCGAATCCTTCGCACGTAGATGGATTATTTGTTTATCAACTACCCCATCTATGGCCTGCCGCAGGTCCCAAAACGTTTGATATCCCTCTATCCAATTTACTAAAGAATCTTTTGGGGAATTCCTGGGCAGGATGCGCCAGTGGTTCTCTCGGTCCAAGCCATACCATTCGTTGTTACTCTCAAAAAAGACATTTGAACCCACTTCAACAAACCGAAATGGAAAAAAAACCGAGGCGTCTTCTCCCCCATACGAATAAACCATATCCTTGTAGATGTAACCTACTTGCGAGCCCTTGGAAAAAAACCAAACTTTACCGTCAGGCGAAGATGCGAGTTCCCAAATATCGTTACTGGGCAAACCTTCCTTAATCGTAAACTCCTTGAATGAGTCGCCATCGAATTTTACCAATCCATTGTCGGTCAAAATCCAAATAAACCCCTCAGAGTCCTGGGCAACTTTATACACATGGTTGCTGGGTAATCCGTCCCGGATCCCAAAATTTGTTGGCTTTTGGGCAAAACTCAACTTCCCATGCAAAAGCAATGTAAAAAATACTATGTAAGCAATTATGCGTTTCATGGGGTTGCCAATTCCTTAAAAGTAGTGAAATGCAGAGAGGAATGAATAAAAACAGGGCAACTTTTATGTTGCCCTGTTTAGGATCATTCTTTGATGAAACGAAGCATTTGGATACTATTTTCTATTTCAATCCGCAATAAGTAGATTCCAACTGGAAATTTCGATACATCAACCGATTGGGTTTTGGAAACTTTTCCCGTTTCAAGGATACGCCCAGCCATATCGAATAAAGCATATTCAACCGAAACTTCAGAACTTAGGTACAAGGCATTCTTCGCGGGATTTGGAAACAACCGAAGCGTTTTACTTTCGGGTGTACTGACCGCCAGAATAGTGTCGTCGCAATCCCTGTCTGCTACTGTTCTAGGATTTGCCGTTATGGTGATAGGCCCAAAATTGTAAGGAACGAAACCAGAAATGGCAGAAATGGGAGTGTACTGCAAGGGGTTTAAGGTAAGTGGCTTGTTGAGATGGATGCAATTGTTGGCCAAGGTGGCATCGGTGGCAATGTATTCTGGCCAAGTCTCGTTGGAAGGAATGGTTCGGTAGCCCACATGGTAATAATGTGTTCCGGTACCATCATTGTTCATGTATTGGTAAGACATGTCTGGATAATAAATCAAAGGCATTTGGAGACTCCAAAAGTTGAATTCCTCTGGACTATGCTCGATGTGTGAAACCAAATACTGGGTGTAGGGACTGGTTTGTGCTCCCGTGGCTTTGTTGAATTCATACACAAAAATATTGCTTTGCCCGGTTACGGGATTTCCATTGGTATCCTGCCAGTTTTCATCACGGTCGTAGCCGGATATCATCAAGTTGGCAGTATTGGTAATTGATTCGGTTAATTTAAAGCCATACGAATTTAAGTCGCTGTTGGTCACATACCAGCTTCCGGAAGGTATGATGTTACCGCTCAAATCCAATTCGGTTACCCCAAAATAATGCGTCTGCGAATAATTGCACAACATGAAAATGTGCTGGGAGGTTGCGTCAAAATAGGCATCCACACTTACATCCTGTGAATTTCCGAAGATGTAACTACTGTCCCAGAGAAAATTTCCCTGAAAGTCGATATAATGAGCCAAGACCCCCTGTTGGTCTGGAGTTCCAGCCACCGCGTTTCCAACGACACTTCCGGTAAGAAAGAATCCGGTTGGGGTTTCGGTAACCCCGTTAATGAAGTCGTAATCGAAGGTTCCGTTGGGGCTATTGTTATTGTCCATTTCAATCACCCACAATGGGTTCAAAGCCAAATCGGTACGGAGCACAAACCCCAAATTGGTAGGGCAGGTAGAATCGGTGGTGGGACACGAGGTGAAAATACCCCCAACGACAAAACCGGGGTCTTGCACCAAATCCCCATCGGCATCGCTATTGGTAAAAATTATTTTTAAACCCTCAGAATTCATGGGCGGGGTAAGGATGTCATAAAAATTTGCACTGTTCACAAGGCCTGTAGAAGCACTTATATCGGCTATAAATATGGATCGTGTTGTGGGTCCATTCACTTCAACATAGCCCGTGGCATACACTTTATCCAAATAGTTAACCACATCCAATACCCGAATTACCGGAAGGGAAATGTCGCTGTAATTATGGGCCCATACCGTAGTCCCAAATTGGTCTTTTCGGTGCAGTGTCATAATCTGTGTAGCAAAATTGACATCAAAAACATTTCCAGCCATGATAAAATTATTGGAATTGTCGTTAATAATGTCGATGTTAAGATCGTGGTAGTATAAAGTCTGTTCCCCTCCATTTTTTTGAAAAGGTTGCGCAGCGAGTTTCAGGGAAATCAAAACAAACAATAAGCGTAGTGGTGTTTTCATAAGTTCTTTTTTACAATTATTCAAATCTATAGCCGCCCATTCAAATTAAAAACCACGGTTTACCCACTTCAGCTTTTCGTACCTTGAAATACTAGTTTCGTTCCATCAACGTTATTTGTAAAGTTTCCTAAAAACAGTATGTTTGTGCTAAATCCTACAAGATGGAAGAATTTTCCCAAATCCTAAATTACGTTGCTTACCTCTTACCTGCAATTGTTGTGGGGGTTGTTGCTTATTATTTCTTTAAGGGCCATACAGCCAACGAAGAGGGCCGTCGGCGCTACTTGATACAGAAAGAAGCGCAAAATAAAATACTTCCTGCACGACTTCAGGCCTATGAGCGTCTTTCACTGTTGATGGAACGCATCGATCCCAACAAACTTTTGATACGCGTTAAGCCTTTTGATGACGAAATCGAAAAATACGAAATGCTGCTCATCAAAAATATCGAACAGGAATTTGACCACAACGTGACCCAGCAAATCTATGTGTCTCCAGAATGTTGGAACCTCATCAATGCAGCTAAAAATGCGACCATACACGTCATCCGCCAAGCAGCTATGCACGAAAAGGATAACGATGCCGATGCCTTAAGGGAATACCTGCTACGGAATTTTATGGACGAAGTTACGCCCTCACAAAAGGCTTTGGCCTATATCAAAAAAGAAGTCTCGGAGTTATTTTAGCGATTACTGAATTTCGTTCAGTTCGATGTTTTTCTTTTGGGCGTATTGAAACCCGCTCTTCCACCAACTTTCCATTTCGTCCTTATCAAAAACCAATGAATTGGTGGTCAGTACAATTGGGGTGTAATAAAAGTTCAAAATGGCATTATTATTAGTGGCCACAAACTTCCCAATGCGGATGTTTTGCTTCTCAATACGATCTGCCATATACGCATACATATTGCTAATAAGGGCAAACACGTTTTTGGATGGCAACCGGTTGTAATAGGTAACCTCGGTTTGCAACACAATCACGTCCACTTCGGTCGCGCCACGGGTAATGGCTTCTTCTATTGGCACCAAGCTCCCAAAACCACCATCGGCATATTCGCACCCGTCTTTCTTAACCAAGCTCATGAAAGGGGTATAGTTACAGGAAATCCAGATCCAATCGCAAAAATCCATGTAATCAAAATCCTTAATCGATTTATATTCCACCTGATTCAACGAGAGGTTGGACACCGTCACCACCAATTCCCTAGAGCTTTGCTGCAATAGGTTGAATTCCTCTTCGGTAAAGGTACGCGTAATAAGTTTCCTTAGGTTAAGGCTCTCCCCAAAGGTCTTACTCTTCCTCAAAAAATTCCGCAAAACATTTAAATGGTGAATTCCTATTTCCTTTCCTCCCCATTTGTCTTTTTTTACCACAAAAGGCTGGTGGCTGAAAATGGATTCCTGAGTCACGGAAGTATATACCCCCTTTATTTTTTCAATTTTATCCAGCGCTAAGTGGGGAATGAGCAAACTACCTGTTGAAGTCCCAACAAACAGATCGTAGCGGTGACCCATTTCTTCAATCAAATATTGGGCAACCCCACCTCCAAAGGCACCTTTGCTGCCACCTCCCGAAATGACCAAGGCCCTCATTGCATGTCTAATTTACGTTTAAGGTACGCTTTTTCCTTTTCAGAATAGGATGAAAAAAGCGCCAAAACTTGCGCTTTATTTCCTTCTTCTTCCATAAAATTGTCGAGCATTGCTCTCGCTGCATCCCTAAAACGCCAGTAATGATGGGTGCAGGCATTGATTAAGTTCTGGATAAAAACAGGGTCGCTAATTCCCATGGCGTAAAGGTATTCGAAAGCTTTCTGCCGAATTTCAAAACTAAAGTCGGGCCCTGAATAGCCCAAAAGCTCCTCGAGGTACCCTTTTTTGGTGTCCGTACGATACCCTTCCGTATACAATGCCAGGGTTAACCACAATTGCCGAATGTTTTTATCTTGAAAACCCATGATACCGTCCATTCGGTCCAAGTAAACTGTCCTCCTTCCCGGAAACTGCAACCACAGATTGTACAAAGCCGCCTCCTGTGTAAGGTAAGAGGCATCGTTTAACAAGTTTTCATATTCGGCACGAAAGGATTCCGGGATGCCATCCATGGAAAGTGCCACGGCTTGGCGAACCCAAATATTTTCGGTTTTCATGGCGGTTTGGTACAGCGACATTACCTCTGAAAAGGGCTCTTTGGACAATTGGTATACCGCTTCTTGTCCAATAAACTCATTGCCTCCCTGTATTGCTTCTCGAAGCTGCGCTTCTTTGTTTGATAGAGGAAGGTCCCACAAGGCCGCCGTTTCAAAGTATTTTTGAATGAAGGGTGATTGCATCAGCGATTGGTAGGCAGCCTCCGACTGAAAGGCCGACTGATACAGCCAATCCTGTTCCCAACTTGAAATGTCGGTATTGGTCAATGCGCGTATTTCATTTAAAAAATCTTCGGTATTTACATTTTGGTAGGCATGCTTTTTCAGGTAGTTTTTCACTGCATTCTTAAACGTATCCTCACCAATGGTTTCTTTCAGAATATGGAGTGCCCAAGCTCCTTTTTCGTAAAAAGTGAGCGATGATGCTTTTGGGTCTAGGAGGTACTCCCCCTTTCCTTCTTCACTTAAAGCCTTTAACTGCTCGGCACTTTGAAAGAGTTTCCAATAATAATAGTCCGTACCAAAAAGCGCACGCTCGGCCAATAGTGCATAGTAGGTGGCAAACCCCTCATGAAGCCAATGGTGCTTGCCTTCAGTCTCGGTTACCAAATTTCCAAACCATTGATGGGCCATCTCGTGCGCGTTTACGTTTATGTAATTTCGGTCTTTGAATGCAACGGAATCGATTACAAATGCCTCTGAAAAAAAAGTACAGCCGGTATTTTCCATACCCGCATACAGAAAATCCCGAATGGGTACTTCCTTGTAATTTTGCCAAGGATACGGCACCCCAATTTCTTCCCCCAAAAAATCGAATAGCTGCTGTGTGTAGCGGTAGGTCGGTTCAAAGTAAGCAGAATCCTTAGGTTCATAATACAGTTCTATGGGAATTCCCGATTCAGAAGTAAGGGTACGATGTTCAAAGTTTCCAACCGCAAAAGCCACCAAATAGCTGGACATGGGCTGCTGCATGTTAAACTTCCAATACACTTTTGGTCCCTTGGGTATTTTTGAAACTAGCGTACCGTTTGCTATGGCGATGCTCCCCGAAGGAATGATTAAGGTTAGGTCAAACTCCATCTTATCGGTCATGGCATCTAAACTGGGAAGCCAATTTGAGGTATATTTTCCTTGGCCTTGGGTCCAAATTTGATGGTGTCCAAAATACAAGGTCTGCTTCGGAAATGCTTCGTATTGAAAAAAAGCAGTGTAGGTACGAAATGCCTCAAAAGGGCCGATGAGCCATATTTTATTTTCCTGTGCCTTTACGGGAACACCCTCCATGGCTTGGCCTTTGATGGTCATGTGCTGGGCATCCAAGTAAATGGAATCTACTGCCTGCAAGGTCTTGAATTTCACCTTTACACTTCCAAAAACTTTTGCTTCAGTAGTAAAAGGTTCTATGGCAGCATCAATTTTCAGAAAATCTACGAGCGAATCCTGCTGGGCATAACCCAAGGAACTAAGGCAGAGGCATACAAAAAGAAAAAAACGGAACATGGAAGTTGTGTACAATTTTATAGCCAAGATACTCATTAAATAGCAGAAATTATACCAGCCTATGTAGGTCTTATCCAGAAATTGGTATTTTCGTTTTATGGATTCCCAATCGCTACAAACTCCTATCGAGTATCTTAAGGGTGTTGGTCCCAATCGGGCCGATTTGCTCAAGAAGGAGTTAGGCATCCACACCTTTCAGGATTTGATCCATCTTTTCCCAAACCGTTACCTCGACCGCACCAAATACTACCGAATTGCGGAACTACAGGACACACAGGCCGAAGTACAGGTGGTTGGACGCATTACCCACATCAAAACCGTTGAGCAAAAGCGCGGGAAGCGTCTGGTAGCAACCTTTATGGACGATACTGGCCAAATGGAATTGGTGTGGTTTCGAGGACATCGCTGGATTCGTGAAAACCTTAAGCTAAACGTTCCGTATGTTATTTTTGGGAAAATCAACCAATTCAACAACGGATTTTCCATGCCGCATCCAGAAATGGAACTGCAGGAGGCACATGAAAAAAGCCTTCGTTCGGCCATGCAACCCATTTATCCTTCAACAGAAAAACTATCAAGTAGTGGCATTACGAACAAAGTGATTAGCACTTTGATCCAAAATTTATTTCTCGAAACAAAGTTGCAGTTTTCAGAAACTCTATCTAAAACAATTATGGGGCCCTTGAAATTAATCCCCAAAAATGAAGCTCTTCTTAACATCCATTTTCCAAAAAGCCAAGCACTGCTGGCGAAGGCACAATATCGATTGAAGTTTGAAGAATTGTTCTATGTACAATTACAATTACTCCGAAAGAATTGGTTGCACAAGACCAAATTTAAGGGCTATACTTTTACCAAAGTGGGGGATTATTTCCATACCTTTTTTGAAACGGTTTTGCCCTTTCCACTCACGGAAGCACAGAAACGTGTGGTGAAGGAAATTCGGAGCGATTTGGGGAGCCAGGCACAAATGAACCGCTTATTGCAAGGCGATGTGGGTTCGGGAAAGACGGTAGTGGCCTTCATGTCAATGCTCATCGCACTTGACAACGGTTTTCAAGCTTGCTTAATGGCTCCGACTGAAATTTTGTCAGTCCAGCACTACAACAGCTTATTGAATTGGTGTAAATTATTGAATATCAGTATTTCAATATTAACTGGTTCAACTTCAACTTCAAATAGAAAATCCATTCACGAAAACCTTCAAAATGGGTCCTTGCAATTGTTGGTAGGCACCCATGCCCTCTTGGAAGATCGTGTTCAATTCAAAAATTTGGGCCTTGCCATTGTGGACGAACAACATCGTTTTGGAGTGGCCCAACGAAGTAAATTATGGCACAAAAGTGAACGCCCTCCCAACATCCTTATCATGACCGCCACCCCTATCCCCCGGACTATGGCTATGAGTATTTACGGAGATCTGGATGTAAGTGTAATTGATGAACTTCCCCCGGGAAGGAAAATGGTGAAAACGGTTCATCGTTATGACTCGAATCGACTCAAGGTTTTTCGGTTTTTAAAAGAAGAGATCGCCATGGGCAGACAGGTCTATATTGTCTATCCATTGATACAAGAAAGCGAAGCTTTGGACTATAAGGATTTGATGGACGGTTATGAGAGCGTTGTGAGGGAATTTCCACAACCCAAGTTTCAGGTTTCCATTTTGCACGGACAAATGAAAGCCGCCGATAAAGATTATGAAATGGAACGTTTTGTCCAGGGAAAGACACAGATCATGGTGGCTACCACAGTGATTGAAGTGGGTGTTGACGTCCCTAATGCATCGGTAATGGTTATTGAAAGTGCGGAGCGTTTTGGGCTTTCACAATTGCACCAGTTGCGCGGTCGTGTTGGACGGGGTGCCGAACAAAGCTACTGCATCCTGATGACAGGACTAAAACTATCCGAAGATGCAAAAACACGCTTACAAACCATGGTCCGCACCAACGATGGTTTTGAAATCAGTGAAGTAGACCTTAAGCTTAGAGGCCCCGGGGATTTGATGGGAACCCAGCAAAGTGGAATTTTAAACTTGCGCATCGCAGACATTGTCAAAGACTCCGATGTCCTAAAAATTGCTAGAAGCTATGCCGCACAGGTCCTTAAAAGTGATCCCAACCTTACTGCAGAAGTGCATGCGCCGATTAAAAAGACCTACGCTGCTTTGGCCACCACCAAAAGCATCTGGAATTATATCTCCTAAAACCCATTCACTTTAAAAAACGCAGTATATTTAAAGTCAAATACTTATACCGTAAATCCTACCATCATGAAACGCAAGCAACCCGTCAGCAAGTTACGCCCCACCCCCCTGTTACTATTGCTCCTCTTAGTTGTTATGTCCTGCGGGGACAAGCCTAAAAGCAATTTCTCGGGTGATTATGTAATTCCGAAAACCGAAACTTTTGAAGCTACTACCTTCGAAAATACCCAACGGGTTTCGTCCGAGGTCCTAAACCATCTTGATGGTTATGACGAAAACACTGGGACCTATACCTTTTCAGGAAGCCCTTCGATGATAGAATCCTTGAAAACAGGTACCGTAGTGCTGTTTGAAGCCCATTCGCTTCGAAAGATCAAGGCAATTCGAAAGGAAAACGGAAAAACCATTGTGGAATCGGACCCAGCCATGTTGACCGAGTATTTTAAAGATGCTACGATACAATATGAGGCTCCCATTAGCTGGACCCGCCCCGAAGTCGCAGCCTCCAAAGTAACGTTTGGACAGCCCATTGCAACCATTGCGATGCCGCTAATGGCCACATTAGGCGATGAAGGCCTGGGCGTTAAATTTGAACGAGAATTAAAAGGCTGGAAAGTAACATTTGAACTGAAGCCAGAGGCTGGTGAAAAACTTAACATTGAGCTCACTGCTGAAAAACAACATGTTTGCAGCATTAAGGCAGAGGGATACATTTCATCTTTCACAAGCAACGCATCCATTGTGATAGAAAATGGGACTACGCAGCAATTCTCTTACCGAAACGATGGCCTTGAAGGTGAAATAGAGCTCAAATTTGCAGCAGTCGGACTTGGAAGTGAAATTGCTTACCTGGAAATTCCTGCCCAGATTGAGCGTACTATTTTGGTTGAAGGCTTTATTCCAGTTACGCTTAGGTTGAAAGCCAATCTTAAGATCTTTCCGGAAGTTGCCGCAGGAAGTAGTAGCCAAGTTAGCATGAAGCTTGCTTACAATAGCAATTTAGGATTTTCTTACCAAACAGGTCGTGTTCAACCATCTGGGGGAATGTCCAGTGAAAATGCAGAACAAACTGGAGATTGCAATACCGCAACTGCCGGGATTGCTGGGATGGGAGTAGGCATCGAATTTCCACGCTTTGAAATTGGGATTCTGGGCAATGTGGTTGTCCCCTATTTAGTACTAAACACCCATACCTCCTCCTACCTAAGCACAGGTCTTTTGGACAACCGGCCCTGCCACGAAGCCAAAATTAAATACGATGCCCATGCCGGAGTGAGTATGCGCTTCCTTGGCGTACTTTCCATCAACAATGACTACAAGCTATTTGAAAATGAAAAAAAATGGGTGGCGCAAGGTTCACACTGTGGGGATTAGTCTCTTTAAGAAGGCTTAAAAAAACATACCCCCGTACTTTCTTTTTCAAATACAGAGGTATGCTCAACAGCTAACTAAACAACCAAACAATTAATCAAACTATTTTTGCTTGATCATTAATACAACAACTAAGTTGATTATTTCCCTACCCCAATCCTTCACAAAATTCAAAATTTAACCCTTTGGGAACAAAAGTGAAATAGTATCTTTGCGGTTCGATAAGCCATTGAAGGATGAAAATTTCATATAACTGGTTAAAACAATTCATCAAAATTGATTGGACACCGAAACAAACCGCCGAACTTCTCACGGATTTAGGATTGGAGGTTGAAGGGGTCGAATCCTTTACATCAATACCAGGTGGGCTCGAAGGTGTTGTGGTGGGAACGGTATTGGAATGTACCCAGCATCCCAATGCCGACCGGCTAAAGCTTACAAAAGTGGATATCGGCCAAGGAGAGCCTCTACAAATTGTTTGTGGTGCTCCCAACGTGGCTAAAGGTCAAAAAGTTCCTGTGGCTACCATCGGAACAATACTCTATGGCAAGGAAGGAAAGCCTTTGGAAATCAAAAAAGGAAAAATTAGAGGGGAAGAAAGCCATGGAATGATTTGTGCCGAAGACGAGTTGGGCCTTGGCGAAAGTCATGATGGGATCATGGTTTTGGACCATGCCTTGGCCCCGGGCGCATTGGTTTCGGAACTGTTTGAAGTGGAAAACGATCACGTGTTTGAAATTGGCCTTACTCCAAATCGTGCCGATGCCATGAGCCACTGGGGAGTAGCACGCGATTTACGTGCAGGGCTTATCCAAAAAGAAATCCAAAAAGAGCTCATAACCCCATCCACCAGCAACTTCCATGTGGACAATAGGACCTTAAAAATAGATGTTGCTGTAGAAAATTCTGATTTGGCACCCCGTTACTGCGGCATTACCATTGGAGGATTGAAAGTGGCCGAATCGCCTACATGGCTTCAAAATAGGTTAAAATCAATTGGATTGTCGCCCATCAACAATATCGTAGATGTAACCAATTACATACTCCACGACCTTGGTCAACCGCTACATGCTTTTGATGCCCGTAAAATTAACGGGGATAAAGTGATAGTCAAAACCGTGCCATCCGGGACTAAGTTCAAAACGCTGGATGGCATTGAAAGAACCTTGCACGAAGAGGATTTGATGATCTGCAATGGCGAAAAACCCATGTGCATTGCAGGGGTTTTTGGCGGATTAGACAGTGGCGTTACCGAAAGCACCACCAGTATTTTTTTGGAAAGCGCCTATTTCAACCCTATCAGCATCCGAAAAACTGCCAAACGGCACGGACTCAATACAGATGCTTCTTTTCGCTTTGAAAGGGGAATCGACCCAAACATTACCGAATATGCCCTTAAATGTGCCGTCATACTATTGGAAGAGGTAGCTGGAGGACAAGTTACCAGCGATATCGTGGATATCTACCCAAAAAAGATAGGCGACCATCAGGTGTTTCTGCATTTTGACAATGCAACCAAGTTAATCGGTAAGGAAATTCCAAAGGAAACCATTAAGGAAATCCTGATGTCTTTGGAAATTAAAATCAACAATGTTACGGAAGCAGGAATTGGGATGACCATCCCTGCGTACCGCAACGATGTAACTAGAGAAGCCGACGTGATTGAGGAATTACTTCGGGTATATGGTTACAACCATGTGGAAGCTTCTGAAAAACTGAACGCATCGATTGCTTTAACAGAAAAGGTAGAAGACCACAAAATCCAAAACCGGGTTGGGCATCAACTCACTGCATTGGGTTTTCATGAAATGCTAAACAACTCGTTGACACATCAAGAATTTTGTACACTTAGCGATTCATTGAACCCATCACACAGCGTGAAAATATTGAATCCGTTAAGCAAGGATTTGGAAGTACTACGGCAATCCATGTTATTTGGGGGGCTCGGGTCGTTAGCATTTAACCTTAACAGAAAAAATAAGAACCTTAAATTGTTTGAATTTGGGAATACCTACCACCAGTTTCCCAAAGGAAGGGAAGAACACAAGCATTTGTCTTTGTTGCTTTCAGGAAATAAGCTTGAGGATTCGTGGAACGTTTCTAGTGAGGCGACTTCGTTTTTTTATCTAAAAGGAATCCTCCTTTCAATTTTGGATGGCTTGGGCATTGATGACTTGGAAGAAAAAGGGGCTGAAAATACCATATTCTCTGAAGGGATTTCCCTTAAAGGCTCTCAAGGGGTTTTGGTTTCTTTTGGAGTGGTCTCCAAAAAAATCCTGAAGCATTTTGACATCGATGTTGAGGTTTTGTATGCAGACTTTGATTGGGATGTGGTTTTAAAGTCCATTCCAACAGAAAATTTTAAGATACGACCCATTCCAAAATACCCAAAAGTAAAACGGGATTTTGCCCTATTGCTTGATGATTCCATTACTTTCGAAAGTTTAAAAAATGCAGCCTTGCAAACCGAAAAGAACCTTTTAAAGGAAGTTTCCCTTTTTGATGTGTACATGGGAAAAAACCTCCCAACAGGAAAGAAAAGTTATGCCCTTAGTTTTACGCTTCAAGACGAGCACAAAACTTTAACCGACAAGCAAATCGATAAGATTATGAGCAAGCTTCAAGAACGCTTTGAAAAAGATTTTGGAGCAAAACTTCGGTAAATAAAGCTAAAATTTTTGGGAAGTGTCAGGAATGTTGGCATCAACAACACCCCTAGAATTTCACCTGCACTATGCGCCTACAATGTTAAAATATTGTTCAGCATTGGTATTGTAATTATTTTTATAAAAAAAGTGCTTGCATGTTTCCCAAGACCAATATTGAAGAAAAGCTAGAAACGTATCGCCAACGAAGAATTGCCAAAAATGAAGTTTTGGAGGATGTCCATAATATCCTTGCCAAGAATGAACTGGAACGGCAACATATCAAAAGTCGGCTGAATGCTAGTGAGCCCGCTGAAAACTTTTTGGACCGCAAGCAACTAGACCCTAAAAAAGTATTCCACCTTCAGGAAATCCATAAAATCTGTGTGGATTACCGTTTGCGTTTTTTGGATGCCCGTTTTTTCAAAGGGACCGTTCCTGAAGAGGCCATTACCAAAATCCGAGAATTGGAAGCCAAATACGCTACTACTTTGGGTAGCTTCAAAATACTGGCTCCGGCAAAACTTTTAAAACTCGAAAATGCTGACGACCCCCTCTTATTTGTCCCATTGTCCAATGAGCATTTCTATTTGATTCACAAGTGGGGAAACGATCTACACCCCTTAAGGAAATGGTTGATGTGGCCCTTCAAAAATTTTGAGAACATCATAGCAACCATTTTCGTTTTGAGCATCGCACTCACAGCCCTCACCCCCATGCAAGCATTCACAAAAAGTGCCGTAACTCAAACCGAATACCTGCTCATGTTTTTGTTTATGTTTAAATCGGTAGCAGGCTTGGTTCTGTTTTATGGATTTGCCAAGGGGAAAAACTTCAACGAGGCTATTTGGAATAGCAAATACTATAATGCCTAGACCGTTACGGCATACATCTTTTGCCGTAATTCCTTGATTTTTTTATCCTCCATGTAATCGTCGAAGGTCATATAGCGATCGATGATACCATTGGGGGTAAGCTCGATGACCCTATTGGCAACGGTTTGCGCAAATTCGTGATCGTGGGTCGTTAACAAGACCGTGCCTTTAAAGTTTTTAAGCGAATTGTTGAAAGCCGTAATCGATTCCAAATCCAAGTGGTTGGTGGGCTCGTCCAACAATACCACATTGGCGCGGAGCATCATCATCCGGCTCAACATACACCGTACTTTCTCCCCCCCGGAAAGCACAATGCATTTTTTCAATGCCTCTTCCCCACTAAAAAGCATTTTACCGAGGAAGCCCCTAATGTACACTTCCTCCTTTTCTTCTTCGGTCTTGGCCCATTGCCGCAACCAATCTACCAAGTTCATTTGGTTCTGAAAGAAAGTGCTATTGTCCAATGGCAAATAACTTTGGATGGTAGTTATCCCCCATTGGAATTTTCCAGAATCGGGTTTTTGGTTTTCCGTAATGATTTCATAAAAAGCGGTGGTGGCTCGAGAATCCTTGGAATAAACGACTACTTTGTCACCCTTCGCCAAATTGAGGTCCACATCCTTAAAAAGTACTTCTCCTTCCAATGAAGCAGAAAGTCCCTCCACGTGAAGGATTTGGTCGCCAGCTTCGCGTTCGCGTTCAAAAATAATGGCCGGGTACCTTCGGCTTGAAGGTTTTATCTCGTCTACATTCAATCGTTCCAACATCTTTTTCCTGGAAGTAGCCTGCTTGCTTTTGGCAACATTGGCACTGAATCGCTGGATAAATTCCTGAAGTTCTTTTCGCTTTTCATCGGCCTTTTTGTTTTGCTGGGCACGTTGGCGTGCTGCAAGCTGACTGCTTTCATACCAAAACGTGTAGTTTCCGCTGAAATGGTTGATTTTCCCAAAATCGATATCACTGATGTGTGTACATACCGCATCCAAAAAGTGACGGTCGTGCGAAACCACAATCACACAATTTTCATAATTTCCAAGAAATTGCTCCAACCATGCAATGGTCTCATAGTCCAAGTCGTTGGTGGGCTCGTCCATAATTAATACATCAGGGTTTCCAAAAAGAGCCTGGGCCAACAAGACCCTTACCTTTTGTTTCCCGTCCAAATCCTTCATTAAGCTATAATGCAATTCTTCCTTGATTCCTAAATTTGAAAGCAACGCTGCAGCATCACTATCGGCATTCCAACCATCCATCTCCTCGTAGGCTACTTGCAATTCTCCAATACGTTCTGCATTGGCATCACTGTAGTCTTCATACAATTTGTCAATTTCCGTTTTAATGGCGAAGAGTTCTTTATTGCCACGTACCACCGATTCCAATACCGGAAATTCATCATAGGCATTGTGATCTTGTTCCAACACCGACATGCGCTTCCCGGGTTCTAAATGTACGTGTCCCGAGGTGGGTTCTTGCTTACCAGACAGAATTTTCAAAAAAGTAGACTTTCCCGCACCGTTAGCACCAATAATCCCATAGCAATTTCCCTTAACAAATTGGGTGTTCACTTCATCAAACAAAATCCGTTTGCCAAACTGAACCGATAAATTTGAAACCGAAAGCATACAACAGTATTTAAATTTGCCGCAAAAGTAGCCATTTCAGAGGGATAATGGAAACCAAATTGCTTTAAAAATACTTTAACGCGTCATTAACAGAAATCGACGGTCGAGTCTTTATTTTTGCTAAGACTAATAGTACAGTGCGATTGATTAAACACATACCCTTACTTTTCATTACGGTATTTACTTTGCTTTCCTGCAACTCCCATGAAGGAAAAAAAACCTGTGGCAGTGCTTGGATTGGAGGCGAAATCGTGAATCCTAAGTTGGACTATGTGATTATTTCCCACAACCGCAACCCCATCGATACAGTTAAACTGGACGATTCCAACTTCTTCAAATACCAAATCAAACAAGTAGACCCCGGTATCTATTTTTTCAGTCATTTTGAGTTCCAAGCGCTTTATGTAGAACCTGGCGACAGTATTATGTTGCGCGTAAATACCATTGAGTTTGACGAATCCTTATCGTATTCAGGACGTGGCGCCGAAAAGAACAATTTTCTGATGGAGCTCTTTCTCCTGAATGAGGAAGTAGACGATTTGATGCCTTCTTTTTACAATCTCTCGCCCAGTGATTTTGAAGAAAAAATGGATTCTGTGCGTGACAATCGCATGCAACAATTTCATGAATTCAAAGACCAGTATGAAGCGTCCAAAGGATTTGAGGAAACGGTAATGGCCGCTGTGGATTACAGTATTTATTCCAAGAAAGAACTGTACATCTCCGCCAATGCCAAAAAGCAAGTGTATGACGAGAGCATTGAAATCCCCGAGAGTTTCTTTGCTTTTAGAAAGGACATCGATCTAGGAAATGAATCCTTGCGCAACTACTATCCCTATTACCGATGTTTGGGGTATTACCTAGACAACCTGTCATTTGATACTTACAAAGGGAAAGCCCCGTTCGACCGGCTTTCTTTTGTGCATAATGTGAACAAGTTACACCTTATTGATAGCCTTATTACGAATGACTCGCTCAAAAATAGTTTGTTGCGTAATTCTGTAGGCAGGTACCTCTTGAATGGCGATAATGCCGAAGAAGAGGCCCAGATGTTGGATCTATTCAAAAAAATGAATACCAACCTTTCCTACCAGAAAGAAATTTCCAATTTGACGGAAGCCACCATGAAGCTTACCCCAGGAAATTCGGTTCCGAATGTAATGTTGCTTACTACCGACAATACCGTGAAGGACCTTCACACCATCATCAAAAAACCTACGGTTCTTTACTTTTGGTCCTTGCAGTCCATCAAGCACTACCGAAAAATACATACAAGGGCCAGCGAATTGCGCAGTAAATATCCTGAATTCGACTTTATAGGCATCAATGTAGACAGCCATTTCAAAAAATGGTTACGGGTGGTAAAAAACTCCGGATATGCACCCCTAATGGAATACCAATTCGAAAATTTTGACGATGCCGAAATGAAATTGTTGGTAAATTCTGTCAACAAATCCATGATAGTAGATTCCAAAGGAAAAATCCTGGATGGCAATACCAATATTTTCAGTATTGACATTGAACAGCAACTATTGGGTTACATCAACCAATAACAAAATCCGAAGGCCCCCTTCACTCCTTAATTTCCTTTTTTATAATCGGCCAGAAATTTTTCCAAGCCAATATCGGTAAGTGGGTGTTTCAACAAGCCTTCAATGGAAGAAAGAGGCCCTGTCATGACATCGGCCCCAATTTTGGCACATTCCAACACGTGCATGGTATGCCTCACCGATGCCGCAAGGATTTGGGTTTGAAACCCATAGTTATCATAAATCAAACGAATTTCGGCAATGAGGTTCAATCCGTCCGTGGAAATATCATCCAACCTGCCTATAAAAGGCGACACATAAGTTGCCCCTGCTTTGGCAGCCAAAAGCGCCTGTCCCGCTGAAAATACTAGGGTACAATTGGTGCGGATGCCGTGATCGGAAAAATATTTGATTGCCTTCACCCCTTCTTTGATCATGGGGACCTTCACTACAATCTGCGGATGCAACTCGGCAAGTTCCTCCCCTTCTTTAATAATCCCATCAAAATGGGTGGCAATTACTTCGGCAGAGACATCACCATCAACAATGTTGCAAATGGCTACATAATGTTTCAGGATGTTATCGCGACCGGTAATGCCTTCCTTGGCCATCAGGGATGGGTTGGTAGTAACACCGTCGAGTACCCCAAGGTCCTGGGCTTCGCGGATTTGGTCCAAATTGGCGGTATCAATAAAGAATTTCATGAAGATTGTTTTGTTTTAATGGAACAAAAGTACGCAAGCTTTAGCAGGTTTGAAACGATTCCCCAAAAAGTTTCGAAGGGTTTTTTAACAAAAAATCACTTCAACTTATAATGCCGCATGAGCATGCGTTCATACATCCAGTCGGGCAAGATCCGTTTAAGCGCAACGGAAAATTTCTGAAGAAAAGAACCTACCCTGTAATGCCCCTTTGGATTGGGGTTTCTGATGATGCGGTAGATTGCTTCGGCCATCACTTTGGGATCTCCCCCACGGTCTACATGGGCATTCATCATCTCCAAGGTGTCGTGGTAGACTTTTTCATAAGGCGAACCTTTTATTACGGGCGCATGATAACGTCCGGCAGCAATATTGGTTGCAAAATCGCCGGGAGCCACACTGGTCATTGCTATACCAAAAGGCTTCAGTTCCATCCGATAGGCTTCCGTAAGGAGTTCCATGGATCCTTTGGTAGCAGAATAGACCCCTCTAAAAGGAAGGCCCATGTACCCCGCAATGGATGTAATGTTGATAACAAGCCCCCCTTGCTGTTTACGCATGTAGGGCAACACGGCCCTAATCATCTCCATGGGCCCAAAAACATTGGTGTCGTATACTTTCAAAACTGCCGCTGCCGGGGTTTCCTCCAAAGGTCCCGTAATGCCCATCCCAGCATTGTTCACCAAAACATCAATCCTCCCTTCTGCTTGGATAACTTCCGAAAGGGCTTTTTCTATAGTATCGATCTGGGTTACATCCAGTGCGAGGAGCCGAAAGGGAACCGAAGATTGAATTTTTGAAGGATTGCGACTGGTGCCATATACCCGAAACCCCCTTTCGTGAAGGTAGGCTCCGATGGCTTTTCCAATTCCGGAAGAAGCACCCGTTATCAATACCACTTTATCCATAGTTAAGACCTGTGCAACAAAGATGCAGTGTTCACCGATTTATTCCAAAAAAAAATGGCAAGCTACCTACATCACACCGCTACGACCGTATACCCTTGCTGCGTTCCCGCCCTGGGGGATTCCACAGGAGCTGGTTGTGTAGGACTTGCCACTGCAAATATACGGTGCTTTTTACGTCCTCACAAACATTTCGGGCATCAATTATTATTGCCTATCTTGCCAAAAAAAACAACATGCCCAAGTATTTTCTAAAACCCTGCTGCTTCTTGCCCATGTTCTTATTCATTATGGGTTGTGGGGATTCCGAACAAAATGCGACGGATTTATTTTCACTGGAAATAAAGAATGTGCAAAAAACCTACAATCAAGATGATGCAGTTAGCGTGGAAGTAATCGGCAAAAAAGGAAAGGAGGTCGAAAGCGTAGCCTACAGCATCGATAACGGAGAACGGGTTTCAGAAAATGTAATCTCCCTTGAAGGCCAAAAAATGGGAAACAGGACCTTGCATGCCTACATCGTTTCGGAAGGGAAGACTTACGAACTCTCAAAACCCATTCTCATCATTCCGTCAAAAAATCCTACAATTTATACCTACAAAATCCTGGAAACCTACCACCACGATATCAAGGCCTATACCCAAGGATTAGAATTCTTTAAGGATACCCTTTACGAAAGCACTGGGCAATATGCGCATTCCTCCCTGCGCAAAACCAATTACAAAACCGGAGAAGTCTTACAGAAATTTGACTTGGCAGGGCATTATTTTGGTGAAGGGATTACCATTCTTAACGATCAAATTTACCAACTCACATGGCGTGAAAAAACGGGTTTTATTTACAATCTTTCCAACCTGGAAAAAACAGGAAGCTTTGCTTATGGCCAAAGCAAAGAAGGCTGGGGACTTTGCAACGATGGAAAAAAAATCTACAAAAGCGATGGTACCCAGAAAATTTGGGTTCTCAACCCTGAAACTTTGGCCGAAGAAGATTTCATTGAGATTTTCGCGCACAAATTGGTTATAGACAACGTTAACGAACTCGAATGGGTAGATGGCAAAATTTATGCTAACATCTACCAAAAAGATGCCATAGCCATTGTTAACCCTCATGACGGCGCTGTAGAGGGGGTGATAGACCTCAAGGGATTACAGGATCAGGTAACCCAGCACACCGCCCTGGATGTGCTTAATGGGATTGCTTACCACGGCGAGCCCAATATGCTCTATGTTACAGGGAAAAACTGGGATAAGCTTTTTAAAATAGAAGTGATCAAAAAATAAGCGGATTAACTTCCATTACAATAAGTTGCTTCATAAAAAGTTATATTTTTACAAAAAATTACTTGCATGAAGTACGTATATGGTCTTTTGGTAATTAGCGCGGTTTTGCTGTGGAGTTCTTGCCGGAACGATTTTGAAACCACTCCCAGTACCGGAAATCTTGAATTTTCAAAAGACACCATTTTCCTGGACACCGTTTTTTCCAACATAGGCTCCAGCACCTATAACCTTAAGGTATACAACCGCAGCAGCGAGGACATTAACATTCCCTCGGTGCGTTTGGGACAAGGAGAAAATTCAAACTACCGTTTGAACGTAGATGGCATTCCGGGAAAGGTTTTCGAAAATGTACAGATTATGGCCAAAGACAGTATTTTCATCTTCATTGAAACCACCGTCGATGTCACAACCCAAACCAACAACACCCAATTCCTGTATACGGACCAGATTGTTTTTGACAGCGGGGCCAACGAGCAAAAAGTAGAATTGGTCACCCTTATCCAGGACGCGGTTTTCCTTTTTCCCGAAAAGTATCCCGACGGTACCACCGAAACCCTCAATTTGGGTACTGCAGAAGAACCATTACTCATTTATGGTTTTTTCTTGGACGATAGCGAACTAACTTTCACGAACGATAAACCCTACGTAATCTATGGCTATGCTGCAGTTGCGGCTGGCAAAACCCTGAATGTACAACCCGGAGCCAGAATCCATTTTCATTCGGGTAGTGGGATTTTGGTAGCCAATACAGCGTCGTTCAAAGCCAATGGGGCACCCAGTAGCGACCCCGAACTCATGGAGAATCAGATTGTGTTTGAAGGCGATCGCCTCGAACCCAGCTTCTCCGATATCCCCGGTCAATGGGGAACCATTTGGTTAACCAACGGCAGCACCAACAACGAATTGAGCTACACAACCATTAAAAATGGCATCGTAGGACTCTTGATGGAAGGTAACGATGGGGATCGGACCCTTACCCTTAACAATGTGGAAATTTATAACAGTTCCAACGTAGGATTGTTGGCACGAACAGGCGACGTCTATGCCGAAAATATGGTCATTGCCAATGCGGGGCAATCGGTTTTGGCCTGTTCCTTGGGTGGGCGTTATACCTTCAACCATTGTACCTTTGGGAATTATTGGGTGAACAGCTTCAGAAGCTTTCCATCGGTAACTTTGGATAATTTTTTACAGGTGAGTGAAGGTGAATTGCTGATTGCCGATCTGGAGGAAGCCAATTTCAACAATTGCATTATTTACGGAAGTGAACAGCGCGAACTGGGCTTGGCTAAGGAAGCAGGGGCTGCCTTTAATTTCAATTTCAACCATTCCCTGATTCGTTTTGAAGATCCACAAGGTAATTTTGAAGGCAATCCCGATTACAACTTCAGTAATGCCAGCTTGTATACCAGCTGTACCTTTAACCAGGACCCTTCATTTCAGGAAGTAACCCTCAATAATTACAATATTGAAACAGGAACCTCTGGAGCTGAAGACATTGCCGACCCCTCGGTTTCGGCACAAGTACCCTTCGATTTAAGTGGGATCCTGCGCAGCGCCACCGCCCCAGATGCTGGTGCTTATGAGAGTACGGTGTTTCCTATTGAGGATTGATTTTTTTCAAAACAAACCTTAAAAAGCCTTCAAATTTGAAGGCTTTTTTTGTGCCGTTAAACTTCGAATTATTGCAACACAAACTCCACCCGCCTATTTTTAGCTTTGGCCATTTCAGAACTAGTGGGATCGATAGGTTTCTTTTCTCCATACCCCATACTGGAAAGGCGTTTACCCGAAATCCCTTTTTTAACTAAATAATCCACCACTGCCTTCGCCCGGTTTTCGGAAAGCGTTTGATTGAACTCATTGGTTCCATCAGAATCGGTATGCCCCTGAACACTTAGGTTGATTTCCCGATAGGCATTCATCATTCCAGCGATTTCATCCAATACCCCATATGAGCTAGGATTGATAATGTAAGAATTCACTTCGAAATTGATGTTGTTCATAACCAATTTCCCTTCGCTTTTCAAAGCATTATAAAGGTCGTGGCCCTTCCCGCCGATAGCAAAATAGGTGATGCGCCCTGGTTTACGTGGATTGGCATTGGAGGAGGGCGAGAGTACATTTACTTCCAAATGCGTGAAGAAATCTTTTACGTAGTCTGGATTCGTAGTAATATCGGGGTCGTTTATCAACATGATACCATCCAAATAACCTTTCAAATTTCCTCGATTAAAGGATAGTTGAATGGTATGCCACCCAGAACCCCAAAGTCCTTCAGGCATTCTGGAAATTGCTTCCGATCCATTCCACATAATACCATTTCCTACACGGACTTCGTGATTGGTATAGATATTATCGGTATTCTTTAGTTTGAATATATACTGTTCATTCCCCATGTTGTGAAAATATACCTGCATTTCCAATTTAAAGTCATGGCCAAGATACCTATCCCCAACAATGGTAGGACGCATGGTCCCTTTGTTGGTTAGCACTTCTACCATACCGTCTTTTTGACCGTTGTTCAAGGCTTGTGCATTTTGGAATGTGCCATCCATTTGGGTCCATTTAGAGGGAAACTCTGTTGGCTTTTCAATATTGAAGTCATCCACAAAAATAGCAGTCCCGGGGTGAATAAAATTCATCAAGGGAGCATTGTTTCCTTCTTCATCCCTGGAAACAATTACAATATCGCCATTGGGGCCCTGTCCTACCACATCTGGGTTTTTTCCCTCAATGGCATCCAATCCTTCATCGACCGTTTTCTCGATATTGTCATTAGCGCGTTTCTTTAATTTCCGTTTCACGATTCCTTTGACGTCTTGTCCATAACTGGCAGTCATTAGAAGGGAAAACAAAAGGGCAAAAGTGATTTTTGTTAAAGTAAGGCTTTTCATTGTCAGATTATTTATGATTAATACATCGCAAAAGTCTGACAAACAGATGCTTTCGTCAATCGCTCATATGGGGTATTTATATCAATTTTTGTTTGATGGCCTTGTAAATAGCCTCGGCTCGGTTGTTCACATGAAGCTTTCCGTAGATATTTTTGATATGGGTTTTTACAGTATGTGGGCTCAAATACATTTCCTCAGCAATTTCCTTGTAGTTGAATCCCTTACTGAGATTTTTGAGCACTTCGGTTTCTCGATCGGAAAGCGGGTTTTCAATGATTCGAAAGGAATTGATGATGCGTCTTGCAATTTGGCTGCTCATGGGTGAGCCTCCTTCAAAAACTTCACGGATGTGCACTAACAAGTCTGCTGGATTGGTATCTTTCAACAAATAGCCAGAAGCCCCCACGCAAAGGGATTCAAAAATCGAATCGTCGTCACTTTGAACCGTAAGCATGATAAAATCCATTTTGGGATGCTCCCTTTTCATGAGTCGAGTAGCTTCGATACCCGAAATTCCTGGCAAATCAATATCCATAAGCACCACATCCACAGGAATATCCTTGATTCCTTTAATGGCAGATTCCCCATCTGGAAAAACGTGTTTGCAAACAAACCCTTGGGAGCCATCGATGATAAGGCTAAGGGTTTGGCGGATTTCCGGATCATCCTCAACAATGGCTATGTGTATTTTATCGTTCAAGACGTTTTTCATTTCATTGCAAAGCGTTTCTGGTTTCCAAAATCGGAATAGCACTCACTTGGATTTTTGTACTGCCGTTGGAGGATTCTACGGTTAATAGCGCTCCTATTCGCAGACAGCGCAATTTCATATTCCGAAGCCCCCTTCCTTCATCTACAGCATTTGGCAAAAACCCTTTACCGTTATCCAAAAGCTGCATCATAGCTAGATTGTCTGTGAGAGAAACATTCAAAATCACTTCGCTCGCTTCGGCATGTTTTGCACAATTGTGCATGGCTTCCTTAAATACCATGATTAGTTGTTTCTTGGTTTGGGGGTCAATGTTTACCGCAAGTAGGATATCTTGGAATCCAGAGCACCTAAAATTGGTTTCCGTAGTTTGAAACAGGTCTTCACCAAAATCCCTTAACCGTATAATGGTATCGCCCAAGGTATCCTTTTGGGGATCGATTACCCAAAGCAAGTCCCTGAAGCTCCCAGAAAGTTCTTTGATGGTATCCCTCATTTTCCCCAACCATGAAGCGGTATCTGCATTTTCCTGCAAGTTGCGTTCCACCAGTGTAAGGTACATGGAAAGCTTGGTAACTTTCGATCCCAATTCATCATGAAAATCGGCCGCATTCTGATTTCGCAATAGCTCCCGTTCGCGGATCAATGCCTTTTCCAAACGGGTTTCCTGTTCCAGTTCCCGGACTCTTTTGCGAATGCGCAGCATATATAACATTACAATTAAAGCCAATCCAAAAACAACATATACCGTCAAGGCCCAATCGGATTTCCAAAAAGGAGGCGCGATGAACAGCGTTAATTTAATGGGGGTTTCTTTCCAAATTCCTTGATTGTTTTGGCCGTCGAGTATCAATTCATAGGACCCAGGGGGCAAATTGTAGTAGGTTAGTTTTGAATCGTTTTCGGTATAAATCCAATCTTCATTAAGGGGAAGGAACTTGTGACGGTATTGGTTAAATTTGGGTTGTGTAAAATCGAGAACCGAGTACTGCAGACGAATGGAATTCTCGTAATAGGACAAATGCAAGGTTTCATCTTTCATTCGATCGAGGATGGAAACAAAACCCGTTTCCTTCTGCTGAATACACTCCAGCGTTGTGACCCCAAGATGGAAAGGGCGCACTTCTTGAACAGCTTTCAAAGGGTTCAATACGCTGATTCCTTTACTACTTCCAATAAATACATTGTCCTCTTTATCGATGTATAGCGCGTTCCTGTTTGAAATATTATCCGCCAGTCCATCCTTGGTATGAAAGTATTCAATATGTACAAAACCTTGCATGGAAGCGTTATAAATACCCCTAAAAACCCCATTGGTGGTAGTTACCCATAAGTAGCTTTGCGAATCTTCTGCAATACCCAATATGTATTCTGAGGGCAACCCTTCTTGCCTTCCAAATTGCAAAAAAGAATCATCCGTTTCTTGGTACAAATTCAAGCCCTCTTGCGTTCCAATCCAAATTCGGCCTTGACTATCCACAAAAATCCGTTTGATGGAGTTGTTACTTAGGTGGTCGGCTTTTCCAAAAACACTGGAATAATTCTTAAAATGGCCTCCATCTTCTTCAGATTGCAATTTGCTTAACCCAGAAAAAGTGCCTACCCAAAGTTGGCCGTTGCGGTCTTTAGCCAATTGTAACGAATAAGAATTGATGAGCGCGTCCGCACGGTCGGGGCTGGAGTCAAAAGTGGTTATCTTGGGAGCGCGAAAATTGTCTTCTTCAAACGTTATTTTTAGTAACCGATGGTAATTTCCGACCCAAAATGTTTGGGGGTTCTCTTCCAAGACCTCATACGACCATAAGTGCGGCAAGCCCTTGGGTACATTAAGGTGAAAAAAGGGCCCGGGTTCGTCATTGAAATCTAACTGGGAAATACTTATTCCACCTTGGCCACTAATCCACAACCTATTTTGGCTGTCGATAATCATGTCCCTAGCCAATTGAAATTTCTCATCATCAAAGGCCAGATACTTTGTGGGGCATTTGCCTTCGAGAATATCCCTTTTATTGATGCGGTATAAATGGCTTGGGGTATTGATCCAAAAGCGATTTTTTTTATCCTCCAGAATGCTATAAATACTTACGTTTTCCAAACAATTTTCCAAATGGGGCGGTGGAAATACCGAAATACGGTCCCCAGCTTTACTAAATTTGAACAACCCATTTGAATTGGGCATCCAAATATTTTTTTGGGCATCCTCAAAAACACTGCGCGAAAAATTGGACATTTTGTCAAAGTCCTTAGTCCCTTGTAGTGCAACTTCAACCAAAAATCCATCTTTAAGAACAAATTTTCTGCAATAGTATTTCCAAGTCGCCGTCCAGATGCTTCCCTGACTATCCACTAAAACCTTATAAATGAAATTGGTAGAAGCTGGTTTTCCTTCGGGGGTGTAAAAATAATCTACAATTAATTTGTTGTCTCCTTGGAGGACCCCTTTAAGGAGCCCATTGCTGGATTCGATTAAAAACAAACCGGGTTCAAATTCCACAAATTCAAACAAAATCAAATCTTCAGGAATTTCTGACATCTCCAATAGCACCTTCACTAATCGGAAAGTTCCAGTTTGCGGATCATAGATCAAAGGACTAGCATCTCCCCTTCCAATCCAGATATTCCCTTCGGAATCTTCCGAAACTCCCCATACAGAAGCAGCTTCCTGTGCGACATTTTGAATTTCAGGAAACTCGGACGCGGTATTCGATATAGGATCTATTCGAAAAAAACCTTCGTAGGTTCCTACCCAAATAGCACCCCGACTGTCTTCAAATAATGTAATAACATGGTTTTGGTTTTCCCTTTTCCGCGATGCAAGCGAAACATAACGGATGGAGTCCCTCTCAAGGACATGCAGCCCACTGGGAGTCCCAATCCATAATCGTTGGTCTTTTGACGCAATCAATTTATTGATTTTATTGCTTCGCAAACCCGAAGTATCGTTCAGTTTGGCATAATAGGAATGGAATGTGGAGCCGTCAAACTTATATAGGCCATTGTTGCCAGCTACCCAAAGATATCCCAAACTATCCTGAACCACATCATGGACAATCCGGGATGGTAGGCCATTATCGTCGGCATAACGAGTTACTTCATACAGTTGAGCATGCCCTAATTTTAAACCCAGCAGGAAAACAATCAAAAAAAAACGTACAGTCATTTAGGAAAGTCGATTTTATTCCTAGGCTTAAAGTTACCATTTTATAAAAGAGCGGACATCCCCTAAATGGGGTATTCTAGTATTTTTTAGGTACAAAAGAGCAAGAGTTCTTCCGAATCATCCACAAAAGTGTAAGTGCCCATTTGACGCAACCCCAGTTTTTCCAGAAGTTTGATGGAAGCTACGTTGTCATTAACCGTAAAGCCCAAAATCTTCGGAAGTTGCAAATCGTTTTGGGCGTAGTCCAAGAGACAACGTGCTGCTTCGTACCCATAACCCTTCCCTATGTATTCGGGTAGGAAGGCAAATCCAATGTCTGGATGCTCCAGATTGTCACGCTGGTACAAACCGCAGGTGCCAATAGGAATTCCACTGCTGCTTAATGTGACCACAAAATTTCCTAATCCGTTTTTGTAGCTGCCCAAGTAGTGTTCCACGATATAGGTTTCTGCCTTTTCGACGGAATCCACACCACGGTCGCCAACGTATTGAAGCCAGCCAGGACTATTTAACAATTGGTAGATGAATGGGGCATCCAAGGTGGAAATCTTTCGAATATAGAGGCGCCCTGTTTGAAACACTGGTTAGTTTTTGAATAAGGGCCTTCCGGACATAAGGTCATTCACTTTTCCGGCAATGGCCTCCAAAACGGTTTCATTTTGATGGTTTTGGATTACTTCATCCATAAAATCTACAACGTGTACCATGTCAGTTTCCATAAGTCCGCGTGTGGTTACCGCTGCTGTACCTACGCGGATGCCCGAAGTAACAAAAGGCGACTGATCGTCGAACGGGACCATGTTTTTGTTTACCGTAATGTCTGCTTTTCCTAACGCTTCTTCTGCTTCCTTTCCGGTGATGTTTTTATTGCGCAGGTCGATAAGCATCATGTGGTTGTCGGTCCCTTCCGAAATTAAGTGATACCCTTTCTCCACCAAAGCTTGAGCCATAATTTTGGCATTTTTCTTTACTTGAACCGTGTAATAGAGGAAATCGTCGGTTAAGGCTTCACCAAAAGCAATAGCCTTGGCAGCAATAATGTGCTCCAAAGGCCCCCCCTGATTACCAGGGAAGATACCGCTGTCCAATAACGACGACATTTTGCGCAAACTACCGTTCTTTAAAGTAATGCCAAAGGGGTTTTCAAAATCTTGCCCCATCAAAATCATACCGCCCCTTGGGCCTCGTAGGGTTTTGTGGGTGGTAGTGGTAACCACATGGCAATGCGGAAGGGGGTCCCCGATGACTCCTTTGGCAATCAATCCTGCAGGATGTGCAATGTCGGCCATCAAAATGGCACCCACTTTATCGGCAATTTCACGGAAAGCTTTATAATCAAATTCACGGGAGTAGGCCGAAGCACCTGCAATGATCATTTTGGGTTTTTCCTTCAAAGCAATGGTTTCAACTTTATCCATATCGATACGCCCGGTTTTGGCATCGACTCCATAAAAAACGGGTTCGTACAATTTACCGGAAAAATTTACCGGACTGCCGTGGGTTAAGTGCCCCCCATGCGAGAGATCGAATCCCAAAAACTTGTCGCCAGGTTTCATGCATGCCGCAAAAACGGCCGTATTGGCCTGGGATCCGCTGTGGGGTTGCACGTTGGCATACTCAGCCCCAAATAATGCTTTAGCACGATCAATGGCCAGCTGCTCTACTTCGTCCACAATTTCACAACCACCGTAATAACGCTTCCCGGGATAGCCTTCAGCATATTTATTGGTTAGTACACTTCCTGCAGCTTCCAACACTTGTGGGCTTACAAAATTTTCAGAGGCAATAAGCTCCAAACCATTTAGTTGGCGTTGTTTTTCGGCTTCAATTAGTTCAAAAATTTGGACGTCTCTTGGGATCATTTTTTGAGAAAAGTTAATTAAAACCAAAAATAGTAAAAGCTTAGGGTACCTAACGAAGAAATTATATATTTGATTAACATTTTACCAACAATTAAAACCCAAACTATGCCACTTACAGCCAATGATCCCTCCCGAAAGACATGGTTGGACGTACCTCAAAACAGCGACTTTCCCATTCAGAATATTCCATTCGGGGTATTCCTTACCCGAGACGATATCATTACCATTGGTACCCGCATCGGGGACACCGCTATCGATCTTGGGGCGCTGCACCAATTGGGGTATTTTGACGGCATCGAACTGACCGACGATATTTTTCTTCAGGATAGCTTGAACGACTTTATAGCCGATGGCCGCAAAACTTGGCGGTTGGTCCGCAACCGGATTGCCAAAATATTTTCTGCAGACAATCCCAAACTTCGGGATCATGAAGACCACCGTCAGAAAGTCCTGTTCGATTTGGATGAAATTGAAATGCAGCTTCCAGTGGATGTTGGCGATTACACCGATTTTTATGCCAGTAAGGAACATGCCACCAATGTAGGAACCATGTTCCGCGGACCGGAAAATGCGTTGATGCCCAACTGGGTGCATGTACCCATTGGATACCACGGAAGAAGTTCTTCCATTGTGCCTTCGGGTACGGCCATTCGCAGACCTGTAGGACAAACCAAACCGGGTGAAGACGGCATTCCTGGGTTTGGTCCCACCAAACTTTTGGATTTTGAATTGGAAATGGCTTTTATCACTACTGCTTCCAACGATTTGGGAAAACCGATATCAATTGATGAAGCAGAGGAGAACATTTTTGGGCTGGTACTGTTCAACGATTGGAGTGCGAGGGACATTCAAGCATGGGAATATGTTCCTTTGGGACCTTTCCTCGGCAAAAACTTTGCTTCTACCATTTCGCCATGGATCGTTACTTTGGATGCCCTCGAAGCATTCCGTGTAAAAGGCCCCGAGCAAAACCCAAAGCCACTGCCCTACCTTCAGCAAACCGGCAACAAAAATTATGACATTCATCTGGAAGCCATCATCAAACCTTCAGGGGGTGTGGAAAACGTGGTATGCCGTTCCAACTTTAAGTACATGTATTGGTCCATGGTGCAGCAATTGGCACATCATACCGTAAACGGTTGCAACGTGCGCAGTGGGGACATGATGGGCAGCGGAACCATCTCTGGGCCCAATCCGGAAAACTATGGTTCGATGTTGGAATTGACATGGAACGGAGCGAAGCCACTTAAATTGAGTGACGGTACCGAGCGTAAATTCATCAACGATGGAGATACCGTAATCCTTCGTGGGCATTGCCAAAACAAGGAAGTTCGCATCGGTTTTGGAGAATGTAAAGGCAAGGTACTCCCTGCACGTAAAGTCTAGTTTGGCATAACGATTGTAAACAGCTATCCATAACCAAACTATTTCGTTATGAGAACAACTATTACCCTTTGGCTTTTTGCACTGTTGCTTACTGGATGTAATAGTGTAAAGCGCAATCAGAAAATGTTACTTCAGGGCGATTATGACCAAGTCATAGAATTGGCCGTAAAAAAACTACAAAAAGACCCACACGGAAAAAACAGTGCTTCGCATAAAGTATTTTTGGAAGAAGCCTTCAGCCGTGTAGTTGCCGAGGACAAACAAAGGATCCAGTTTCTGAAGCAAGAAAACCGTCCTGCCAATTCCCGCGAAATTTATTATACTTATTGCGATTTGGGCAGACGTCAAGAATTGGTTCGTCCATTGTTATCGATGATTGACGCACACATTGTACTGGAAGATTACAGCAAGGACATCATCAGTTCCAAAAAAAACTTTGCCGACTATCTTTTCAATGAAGGAAACAGCTACTTGAATCGAAATACCGTCATGGATGCCCGGGAAGCCTATGGGTACTTCAGCGATTTGAAAGGGTTGGAGCCCGATTATTTCAATTTGGATGACAAATTGAATGCGGCCCATTTCCAAGGCACCGATTTTGTGTTTGTGGAGCTTAACAACCATACAGGACAAATTATCCCGTATCGATTGGAACGGGAACTATTGGATTTTAATACCTATGGCCTGGACGATTTTTGGACAGCATACCATGCACAGCCCGAAAATGGAATCTATTACAATTATGGGATAGACCTAAACTTCAATGAAATAAGCATTTCACCCGAGCGTATTTCGGAAAAGGAATACCTCCGAAAAATGACCATCAAGGACGGTTGGGAATACTTGCTGGACCGCTATGGAAATGTGGTAAAGGATAGTTTAGGGAACGACATAAAAGTAGATAAGATCATTACCGTAACGGCTTCCGTAACGTACACCGAACAGACAAAAAGCGTGCGCGTAGGTGGGGATGTGGTATATAAAGACCTCAATAGGAATCGAATCATCAACCGCCATCCCTTGGGTACTGAATTTGTTTTTGAAAATGTATTTGCCAAATACCGGGGCGACAAAAGGGCCCTTACCGAAGAGGACTTGGAATTTATCAAGAACGATTTTTTTCCCTTTCCGTCCAACCAACAAATGGTGCTGGATGCCGGCGAGGACATTAAAACCCGTCTCAAGGAAATTTTAAGGAACAACCACTTCTAAAAAGCTCCCCCAATGAGGGGAGTTTTTTTAAATGAATTTCTGAATGCTGGAAGCATCGATGCCCTGATGCGAAGCATCATAAACCGATTCCCCATTTTTAACTATGATTAACTGCGGACTTTGATGCCAAACCCCGAAACGGGAAGCTACTTCATTGGAAACAGCGCGAAACGTCAACAAATCAAGGTAGTAAAGCTTGGTGGAACCCTCCGGTACGGCATAGGTTTTTTCAAAATTGCGCAAGACCATCCTACTGATGCCACAGGTGGTTGAATGCTTGAAAATAACCACCGGAATTGTTTTGGATGTTTCTACAAGAGCATCAAGTTGCTCAATGCGCGTTAAGGACAACCATGGCATTGGATTCGCTGCATCCGGAGCATTATTGGCTTCCTTTTTTCCGAAGAATTCAAATAATCCCATACATTCATTTTGTTAATGGTCGCACAAAAATAAGCTGAATTACAAAACATTTCCCCATAATTGGTATCTTTAAATCCATTCATGGCAAAAAACAACAAATCGAAGAAAAAGCGCATTGCCAAAACCATTGGCAAAGCTCCCGGCACTGGTGGTTATGTAGGACAAAAGCAGCGCGATAAAACCGATATAGAGATTCATGAATTCGCCAAAGATTCTTTCGAGTGCATCAAAACCAACAATGTAGAGGATGCCTTTAAATTCAAGACCACCGACCAGATTACGTGGATCAACATTAACGGTTTAAACCTCACTGAAGAGATTGCCAAACTTGGGGATTTTTACGGGCTGCATCCGTTGGTGTTGGAAGATATTTTGAATACCGAACACCGCCCCAAAGTAGATGAGTACCCCGAGTATTTTTTCATTGTGCTTAAAATGCTTTATTTCAATAAGGAGGAGCAATTTACCATAGAGCACATTTCATTGATTGTTGGAAAAAACTATGTGCTGACCTTTCAGGAATCGGAAGAGGATATTTTCGATTCCGTTCGGGGTCGTATCGCCAATCCCGAATCGAAGATCCGTAATTTTGGTGCCGATTACCTCGGGTTTGCATTGATGGATACCATTGTGGACAATTATTTTGCCATTGTTGAAGACTTTGGGGAAAAGATCGAAAGCATGGAAGATCAGGTATTTGTAGAGAACCCAGTGGAATCCACACCCCAGGATATCCAAATGTTGAAAAGGGAAATCCTAAAAATCCGCCGTAGCGTCTTCCCGCTCAGGGAGGTGATTTCACGGTTGGAAAAGACCGAAAACCCCATTATGGAAGAACGTACTCGTGATTATTTTAGGGACGTGTACGACCACATCATCCAAATTAATGAGAACATCGAAATCTACCGCGATATGGTTTGGGGCCTTATGGATATGTACATGACTACGGTAAGTAACAAGATGAACAACATCATGAAAGTGCTTACCATCATTGCGACCATTTTTATTCCCCTTACCTTCATTGCGGGAATTTATGGGATGAACTTTGAGTACATGCCCGAACTACATTTTAAATACAGCTACTATGTGCTGTGGGGGGTCATGGCTCTGGTATTTCTAATAATGCTCTACTATTTTAGGCGTAAAAAGTGGTTGTGATCTTTTGAGGTTATTCCTGATTTTTCGAGCTATTTGTTTGAGAGGCTATCTTTTTCAGTAATTCCATTTGCTTAGCTTGACTATCAAAAAGCACTTTAATCTGCTCCTGTAGCAATAAATCCAGTTTTTGGTGCAATGCCCTAATTTCCAGTTCGGCTTTTAGATTGATTAAATAATCATTTTCATTTCGTTTGCGGTCCTTTTCCTCTTGTCGGTTTTGACTCATCATGATGATGGGTGCCTGAAGTGCTGCGATACAGGACAATACCAAATTCATTAAAATAAACGGGTAAGGGTCAAACTCTTCCCCTTTTGGAACTGTTACATTGTAGATGATCCACACCACCAAAACGACCATAAATGAACTGATAAACGCCCAACTGCCCCCAAACCTTGCCACCCTGTCCGACACTTTCTGTCCTCTCCGTAAAATTTCCTTCGGAGGGTTCAATAAATTTTGAATGATTAGGTTTTCATCATCAATGGTCTGCTTGACAATCTCCTGTAATTTTTTAATGTGCATATTCTCTGCATTTAGCAGATTTTTGATGTCCTTATCCATAGTTCAGAATTGAAGTGTGGGTTTATGTAAAACATAAATGTAGTTAAAACCAAAAAGTGAAGCCTCCACTGCCAAAAGATTTTTCTACAAATAAATATACCTTCAAATTCAATCTCCATATACGAATAAGCTTTTGTAGTACCAAAAAAGGCTGCGGCAGTAAAAAACTACACACAGCCTCCTGCTAAAAAGGGCATAGCATAAGCGGTTGATACTATTGGCGCTGCTCCAATTTATTTAGACGATCTTCTAAATCTTTCAGTTTAGCGAGTTCTTGCTTCAGGGTTTCGATCTCCTTTTGCTGTTCTTGTATTGCCTTTACTAAAACCGGAACAAACTCTGCGTAACGAAGTCCGTAGTGATCATTTTCATTTTCGGGGCAATCTACTCCGTGAAAGTCAAACTGCAGCAAAGCTGCTGCTTTTTCAACTTCCTGGGCAAGGAACCCTATTTGGGTTTCGGCTTCTTTTAGCTTTTCGGATTCATAAATGCGTTGTTCTTCTGGGGTTTTATAGAAAGAAGTTATTGCGTTCATATCCAAGCGATACGTCACGGGTCGTAGTTTCATTACAAACTCCAGCCCAACTACATTTTCCTGAACTTGGGTTTTAAACCTTGCATCCGAAACATTGGTCCAATTGGCAAACCCCCCAATGGTAGTGACCGAAGCATCACCTACCCTAACCGTATTGCTGGCATTGGGTTGCGCGTTGTATCCCAAGGCCGTAGAATTAGTATAGGAAGTACCCGATGAAAAAGCAAAATTTCCCAAAGCCGTGTTATAACTGCCTGTGGTGTTATTGTCAAGGGATTGACATCCTATTGCTGTATTCCTATAACCTGTGGAATTGTTGCTCATGGCATAATACCCCATAGCATTGTTTCGAAAACCGGATGTATTTTGTATCAAGGTTCCTGAACCTACGCCAGTGTTCAAGGCACCGGTTGAAATCCAAAGTGATTGGTGTCCTATGGCCGTATTATGATCAGACGATCCATTACTGGACAAGGCCTCGGAGCCCAACGCTGTATTGTAGTACCCATTCGTGTTATTGTCCAAAGCCAGATATCCAACAGCAACATTATGAACGCCTATGGTATTGGCCCTTAGTGAATAATACCCCAAAGCCGTGTTGTAACTTCCTGAAGTATTGGAAAATAAGGATTCGTGACCTGTAGCCGTATTTCTCGAACCATTAGTCGCACCATACAAGGAGCGATATCCAATTGCAATATTATAGGAGGCATTTGCATTGTACAGAGCTCCATCACCAATACTTATGTTGTAACTTCCTGCACCATTAGAGTACATGGAATTTCTTCCAATCGCCACATTACTGGAACCCGTGTGACTAGTGCCGTATAATGCTTGATATCCTACTGCAACATTTCCTGTACCATTCGTATTCGTATAAAAAGAACTGTTTCCCACCGATACATTTTCACCTCCCACAGTATTGGAAAACCCTGCTGAATAACCCACAGCAACATTGCTAAATCCAGTCGTATTGGAAAAAAGTGCATCATTCCCTACCGCTACCAAATAATTAGCAGAAGTATTTGTATATAAAGCCCTTCTCCCAATTGCAGTAATGTGGGAACCATTTATATTGTTAAACGCGGCCTCTACTCCCAAACCTGTATTGAAATCGCCTGTAGAATTGGTTTCCAAGGCACTTTTGCCAATGGCGGTATTATTGTTTCCCAACAAATTTGCCCAAAGTGCTGAACTTCCCAAGGCAGTATTGCTGCTCCCTAATGTATTGAATCTTAGAGCGCTGTAGCCTATCCCAACATTATGAGAACCGGTAATATTATTAACCATAGACCAATCGCCCATTGCTGTATTGAAAGAACCAGTTGTTGTATTATAAAGGGTTTGGTATCCCACTCCCGTATTGCTAAACCCTGTGGTGCCACTTGCCAAGCTTTGGTAACCAATAACAGTATTGTAACTTCCAGATGTATTGGCAGCCATACTTCCATAACCAATCCCTACATTTTGGTTATCTGAGGCATCATCAACAGTTCCGGAATTGATGCCTAAATAAATAGAAGACCCATTGTTTGTTCCATCATTATCCGACTTGCCATCAGTTAAATCATCAATCTTTTCTACGCCTAACGAAGGGTTCACCCAACTTACATTTCCGCTACCATCAGTTTGCATGATTTGCCCATTGGCACCTCTATTTGGAGGGAAGGTATAGGTATTCAAAGTTGTTGTTCCAATAGACACATTCCCAAGAAAGTACCCTGCATCAGCCCCTCCACTTGCGGAAGAATAAACTCCAACACCGCTTCCCAAAACCACATTGTAACTACCGTAATTGTTACCCGATACCCCACTTACATTATTGTAAGTTCCATAAGCATCCCCAATACCATCATTATTTATAGAATTATATGCTCCATAAACCGTACTGGCACCTCCCAAATGGCCTGTAATATTATTTCGAATGCCGTAGCCATTATCTGCCAGTACATTTAAGGTATTTTCTATTGCATAAGAGTCCCCTATAGAAAGTCCATTGTTGTCATTATCTATTAATGTTTGTATGCCGTAGGAAGGGGTATTGGTTGGTGCCGAAGTATCGTCCATGCCTATATAAAGCGAAGTTGTCCCTCTATTGTCGAAGATTTCCAAACTGTAATCCGCGGTACTAACGCCGAGTCCCACATTTCCAGTTCGAATGATGTCACTGTTTGTAGTAGTAGCCGCAGTGGTAGTGCTTTCATCATACCAAGCAGGAGATGTATCAGACAAAGCACTTGGGGTGGCCCAACTTACATTTCCACTACCATCGGTCTGCATCACTTGTCCATTGGTTCCGCGCGAAGCAGGTAATGTGTACGTATTGGCTGTCGTTGTTCCAATGGTCACATTTCCTAAAAAATAGCCTGCGTATGCATTGATACCCTGCACATCGGCATAAATCCCGTAGGAATTCCCACTAGTTGCCGTTGCGCCTATAGTAACGTAAGTTCCAAATAGATTTGCACTGGAAGCTGCATTTGGGGTAAAAGATGTATGCACTCCGTATTGGTTTCCATTACCCACCTGAAACGTATTTTTAATGCCATAAACACTGCCACTCCCAATAGAATTCAATAGATTTTGAATTCCAGTTACATCACCATTACCAGCAGCAGTCATGGAATTTTCCAGCCCTACCTGCCCACCAGAAGAAGCATTGGACATAAAATTGGTCATGCCAGTGATATTCTGAACGCTTACGGTTCCTGTACCTGAAACGTTATTGCGAATACCCGTTAAATTAACATTATCAGCACTACTGGTAGTGGAAAAATTGGCATTGCGAACCGATAGGTTATCTACCGTATTGGTTAAACTCGACACTACCGCATCCGTATTGGAAGTGGTTGTTATTTCAAGAGGGTAAATGGGATTAGTGGTCCCTATCCCTATGTTTCCCGTTCGGAATATGTTTGCTGTGGTGGTAGAAGCATTGGTAGTCGTATTTGCATTGTACCAGGCAGCCGTAGCATTTCCTACACTCATCGGAACCCAAGAAGTGGATCCTTGGTTCCAGTAATAAAAGCCCTTGGTTGGGGTTCCAGCCCCCGTTACAAAAACCAACATGCCATCTTGCGCTATCGTAGGATTTAAAACTGGGAATTCGTCCACTTTGGGGATGAGCAGTCCGTCATTGTTATTGGGAGTACTTTGATTGCTGGACCGTACGTCCAAAACGGCATTGGGACTGGTGGTATTGATCCCTACCTGCGCCCAAACACTTCCTCCCAAAAGGAGCCCCAGTGCCATGGTTTTGAGTTGCTTCATAATTGCCCTTTTTAATTTGAAAGCAAACTTAAGTGCTTGTTTTTCAACAATCCTTCTTGTATTGGACATATCCTGTCTCAAATTCGACATGCGCATATAAGGCTTCATTTTTACGTATATTTGAGCCATGAATTGGTTCAAAATAATTGCGCTTGCTTTGTGTTTGTGGGCACTGTTTGGTCCTGAAATGAAAATTTCGGCTCAAGAAGGAATGATCGATGCAAACTCTTATTCTGAAAAAATTGCGGAAGTAAAGCAATATATTGAGGAAGCAAAATACGACAAGGTCTTGGAGCAAACCCTGGCCATGAATGAATTCCTAAAAATTCGGAAAGACCTCTCAAAGGACAGCCTAGACCTTTTATTTGCCAAAAACTACTACAATTTGTGTTACGCATACCTTTTCCTAGAGCCAGAGAAAAGTCTTACCTACGCCGATAGCAGTATTTCACGGGCATTGAAAACTACCAACCCAGAGATGAAACAACGGGCCTATTCCATTAAGTATTATGTGCTTTACGATGCAGAAGGTGAAGAAAATACTCTCGATTTTATCGCAGACGAGTGCATTCGGTATGCCCTGGAAGCTAAAAATGATAAAATGCTTGGCGAATCGTATATGCACAAATGCAATAGCCTTGCCGTTCTGGGAAAACCCACCGAAGCAGTTGCTTATTGCAATAAGGCTGCAACCACCTTTGAAAAAATTTCGGAGGCCAAGTACCTTAGTTCTGTGTATAATAATATGGGCAACGTGTTCGTAAAAATAAACGATCCAAAAACAGCATTGGATTTCTATACGTTGTCTTATGAAAAATCTACAGAGGTAAAAGGCACCCGCGATATGGCCCTATCGGCCCGTAATATGGCAGACCAATTTGAAAGGCTGGGCCAATGGGAAAAGGCTGCAACGTATCATAAAATATTTGGGGACAGTATTGAGTCGCACTATGAACGACTTCTAAAATCGAATTTTACCGAGGCGGAAGCAAAATTCAACTTCGAGCAAAAAGACAAGGAAATTGCCCAACAACAATTACAAATTGCCAAGGAAAAGAACACTCGTAACCGCTACATTTTTAGCGCGATTGCACTACTCCTCATCGCCGGTTTATTCTTTTTGTGGTATTCAAACAAGCAAAAGCAAAAAAAATTAGCTACAGAAGTGGCCCTTCAAAAAGAACAGGAGTTCAACGAGCTAAGGACCAAGCTTTTGGGCAACATTGCGCATGAAATCAGAACTCCCCTAACATTGATTTCGGGAAACCTAAATCTTGCCCTAGAACAAAGTGATGATCCAAAAAAGGTCAAAAAAAACATCCAAGTAGCTTTAGAGAATAGCAAAAAAATAACCGAAGACGCTAACGATATCCTTGCCTTGCTCAAATTTGAAAAAGGAAAAACAAGACTTCAAAAAACTCAAGTTCCCTTGAACAGTTTTCTGAAGCGCGTGGTGCTTTCATTCAAATCATTGGCGGAAATGAAAGAGGTTTCACTTCGGTATCAATCCACGATTCTCGATGAGTATTATGCCTTGATAGACCCCGAAAAAACAGAAAAGATCATCAACAACCTGCTTTCAAACGCTATCAAATATTCTCCATCCAATAAAGAAGTCATCGTGGCTGCGGAAGTATCGGAAGCTAATCTCACCTTAAAGGTTACCGACTATGGGGAAGGAATTCATTATGACGAAACAGAAAAAATCTTCGAGCGGTTTTACCAGTCCAATAAAAATCCTTCCATTGGTGGTGTTGGCATCGGACTCTCCCTCTCGCGCGAATTGGCCGAATTGATGGATGGATCGCTGCACGTTGAAAGTACTTACGGAACAGGTTGCACCTTTGTATTTTCTTGCCCTGTCCCAATCGCAGCAATGGACGCAAACTCCATAAAAGCCCACATGGAGGCCCCAACCCCTAGTAAAAAGGTTGAAAAGGTTCCAGAAAATCCAATAACCTCCAAAACTGCAAAAATTTTGATTGTTGAGGACAACCCAGAGATGATGAATTACCTGGTAACCATTCTCTCTCCCTTCTACCAATGTGAAAAGGCCTTTGATGGAGTTGAAGCTCTGGAACGATTGAAAAAAGAAACGTTCCATTTGATAACTTCCGACATTATGATGCCCCGAATGGATGGTTTTGCACTAAGGGAGGCTATGAACCAACTGCCAAATTGCCAAAACGTTCCCTTCATATTGATTTCGGCCAAAACCTTGGAAGAAGATAAAATAAGGGGGTTTACTTTGGGGATAGACGATTACATCGTAAAGCCTTTTAACAAGGAAGAATTGAAGGCACGGGTGAAAAACCTATTGGCCAATTACCAAGCCAGGGAACAATGGAAAGTGGAACACAAGGAGTTGCTTTCAGATACCACTTCTGCCGATCAAAAATTACTGCGACAAATTGAAAAGACCATCGCCGATAACTTGACCAACGAAGATTTTACTATCACGCAACTTGCAGAACACGTCAACTATAGCCAACGCCAGCTTACCCGCATCATCAAACAATACACGGGGATGACTCCCGTCCAGTTGATGTTGGAAGTGCGGCTTCAGAAAGCCTATCAATTGCTGCAGCACAAAACTCATTTTACCCTCAGCGAGGTACGATACGACGTGGGTATTTCGTCCTCCCCCTATTTCAACAAAAAGTTCAAAGAGCGCTTCGGCATTGCACCCGCTGAATTATTGAGCTGAGACTCTGCTCATTTTTTAAGGTCATTTCCGTGCATCCCGACAAAATGTCTTCTCTTTCAGCGCTTTTAGCAGCCATTCTGTCGTAAAATCATCGGGGCATAGCTTTTGAAATAACCAAAGCAGAAAAAAATGTACCATGAACTTTAATAATTTCACCATAAAAAGCCAAGAAGCCTTGCAGCAAGCACAACAGCTCGCACAAAGCTATGGGCACCAGCAAATTGAGAACGAACACTTGCTGAAAGCCCTTTTTGAAGTGGATGAAAATGTAACACCTTTCATCCTCAAAAAATTGAACGTCAACGTCACCTTGCTACGCCAGCTGTTGGACAAACAATTGGAATCATTTTCCAAAGTAGCTGGTGGCGAGATCATGCTGTCCCGGGAAGCCGCTAAAACAATGAACGAAGCCAGCATCATTGCCAAAAAGATGAACGATGAATACGTGAGCATCGAGCATTTGTTGTGGGCCATTTTCAACTCAAAAAGTGCTATCGCACAGAGCTTGAAAGACCAAGGGGTCACCGAAAAAGCGCTTAAGGCAGCCATCGAAGAATTGCGTAAAGGCGATCGCGTTACTTCCCAAAGTGCCGAGGAAACCTACAATGCACTCAACAAATACGCCCGAAATCTAAACCAATTGGCAAGGGATGGCAAATTGGATCCCGTGATTGGTAGGGATGAAGAAATTAGGAGGATTTTGCAAATACTGTCCCGCCGTACCAAAAACAATCCCATGCTGGTTGGCGAACCCGGAACAGGTAAAACAGCCATTGCCGAAGGTTTGGCCCATAGGATTGTGGACGGGGATGTTCCCGAAAACCTGAAAAGCAAGGAAATCTATTCTTTGGACATGGGCGCACTCATTGCGGGGGCAAAATATAAAGGGGAGTTTGAGGAACGCCTGAAAGCGGTCATTAAGGAGGTAACTTCCAGCGATGGCAACATCGTTTTGTTCATCGATGAAATACACACCTTGGTGGGTGCCGGCGGTGGTCAGGGAGCCATGGATGCTGCCAATATCCTAAAACCTGCCCTGGCACGTGGGGAACTTCGTGCCATTGGGGCAACGACCTTAGACGAATACCAAAAATATTTTGAAAAGGATAAAGCTCTGGAACGTCGTTTCCAAAAAGTAACCGTAAACGAACCCGATACGGAAAGTGCCATTTCCATCCTTCGGGGGATCAAGGAAAAATACGAGACCCATCACAAGGTACGGATCAAGGACGAGGCCATCATTGCCGCAGTAGAACTGTCGCAACGTTACATTACCAACCGTTTCTTGCCCGATAAGGCCATCGACCTCATGGATGAGGCAGCCTCAAAGTTGCGGATGGAAATTAACTCCAAGCCGGAAGAGTTGGATGTCCTGGACCGAAAGATCATGCAATTGGAAATTGAAATTGAAGCCATCAAACGTGAGAAGGACGAGACCAAGCTCAAAACCCTTAAAGGCGAATTGGCGAACCTAAAGGAAGAGCGCAACGAACTCAATGCCAAGTGGAAGAGCGAGAAAGAGGTGGTGGAAAACATCCAAAACACCAAAAAGGAATTGGAAGAACTGAAACTGGAAGCTGAACGCGCCGAACGGGAAGGCGATTTTGGAAAAGTGGCTGAAATCCGCTACGGAAAGGTAAAAGAGGCGCAAGAAAAGCTTTCCAAATTCGAAACCCAATTGGCCGAGAACCAAGGCGAAAGTTCCTTGATCAAAGAAGAAGTAACGCATGAGGACATTGCCGAGGTAGTTGCCAAATGGACTGGGATTCCCGTAACCAAGATGTTGCAAAGCGAGCGCGATAAACTCCTGAAATTGGAAGATGAATTGCACAAGCGGGTTATTGGCCAAGAAGAGGCCATAGTGGCCGTAAGCGATGCCATTCGACGAAGCAGGGCTGGACTTCAGGACCCCAAAAAACCCATAGGTTCCTTTCTATTCCTTGGTACTACGGGTGTTGGTAAAACCGAGTTGGCCAAAGCCCTTGCCGAATACTTGTTTGACGATGAAAACGCCATAACCCGTATCGACATGAGCGAGTATCAAGAACGCCACAGCGTGAGCCGTTTGGTAGGGGCGCCTCCAGGCTATGTGGGGTATGACGAGGGTGGACAATTGACGGAAGCCGTTAGACGCAAACCGTACTCTGTGGTATTGTTGGACGAAATTGAAAAGGCCCACCCCGATACCTTCAATGTCTTGTTGCAAGTGTTGGATGAAGGTAGACTTACCGATAACAAAGGCCGGGTGGCCGATTTCAAGAATACCATCATCATCATGACTAGCAACATGGGCAGCCACATTATTCAGGAAAAGTTTGACACCATGAAGGATTTGGATACCGCCATGGAAGCCGCCAAGGTAGAAGTGCTGGGGTTGCTGAAACAATCCGTGCGACCCGAATTCTTGAACCGTATTGACGACATCATTATGTTTACCCCTTTGACTCAAGAGAATATTAAGCAAATTGTGAGCCTACAATTGAAAGGGGTCACCAAGATGTTGGCCAAGCAACACATTACCTTGGATGCAACTGATGAGGCTATTGACCATCTGGCCAAACACGGTTTTGATCCGCAGTATGGCGCTCGACCCGTAAAAAGAGTGATTCAGAAAGAAGTACTCAACGAACTTTCCAAGGAAATACTTGCTGGAAAGGTTACGACGGACAGTATCATTCTACTGGATAGTTTTAACGACCAACTGGTTTTCAGGAACCAAGAAGATTTAGTCAATCAATAAAAAAAGCCCCGTTTGGGGCTTTTTCTTTTTATAGTTTCGAAATCTTTTTGGTAATGCTTTGTCCCTCTGAGGTAAGGCGTATCAAGTATTGACCCTCCGCTAGGGAACTTAAATCAACCTCCACATTGTGTTGATCTGGGTGAAACAATAACAAGCGTTGTCCCAAAATGGAAAAAACTTCAATAATCGCTATGGGCTGCTTGTTTTCAATCTGCAGGACCGACTTTACAGGAATAGGAGCCAGGACTAAGTTACTGAACTGGTTCTCCGCAACGCCCAAGACTTCCGTAACAGTGATGGCCAACAAGCTGCTTTCACAACCGTCCACGGTTTGACTCACATAGTACGTAGTGCCATCTACCAACGGAGTGGTATCGGGAATGGCATTGGTTCCACCGGCATCACTGTACCAAGTAAGGTTGGAACCTGTCACGTCCAAATCGGCTAAAGTATCGCCTGGGGAAAAATCCTGATTGGACGCCCCAGTCGGAGCAGCCGGAATGGGATTGACGGTGACCACTTCCTCCACGCGGTCGCTGTAACAGTTCTGGCCTGGAGTAACCGTCCAATTATAAAAGAAATAATAGGTCGTGGCATTGGTATCGTTATCATTGATGGTTCCGTTGGTAACGGTTCCTGCCGTACCAATAGGGTAAGGGAACCCGCCAATGGCCAGCTCACGGACCATATCGGGGCTGCTTTCGGCCACAATGTTATAATCGGTCCCTGCGGGAACAAACCAATTCAAATCGACCGTAAACTGGACAGGATTACTTGAATTTCCAGCAGGCGTTGCAATAAATTCATCTTCTAGAATGGTAAGACCGGAATCCTTCAATTGAATGTTTAGAGTTCCTGGGCTGGCATCAGCAATGAAGACATCGACCGAGTTGATGGTCATGTCTACATCTGCATTGAAGGCCAATCCCCACGGACTGGTTACGGAATTCACGGAAGTGTGTTGATTAACACCGTAGGTGACCCTAGCTCCACCGGTAATGGGCACCCCGGTTCCTACATTGTAGGCCTCCGCCCAGAAAGAAGTAGTCGTCGTAAGCGGACCAGTATCAAAAGGGCTTCCACTACCCACCATAGTACCCCCTACTTCGGCATCAAACCAATTAACACCCTCTCCATCGTGGGTTGCAGTTAGGGTAGCAGACTCGCCATCACAAATACTTCCCGGACCGGAAGTACTACTGATAACGGGATCTACACAAGTCCCTTGAGGAGCATTTTCCTGAGCGCAAAGGGAATTTCCCAAAAAACTCGTTAATGCAAGTATGGTGCTTCCGAAAAGCATCGAGTAAAGTTGTTTTTTCATCGTTTAGCATTTAAAGTTCATAGAGCGTTTATTAAATGTACTAATAATCAAGGAATTATTTTCAAAAATTAATATACCATTTGGTATATTTTTGTACATTAGCAGCACTATGTCTATAACCAAAGCCGATATCACCACCAAATACATCATTGAAAAAGCCGCGCCTATTTTCAATAAAAAGGGGTACGCTGCCACTTCCATGGCGGATATTACCAAAGCAACCGGCTTGACGAAGGGTGCCATTTACGGAAACTTCGAAAACAAAGACGCCATTGCGATTGCTGCCTTCAACAAAAGTGTCAACGATTTATTGAAACAGATAGCGCAGCACCAAGAACAAAGCAATTCACCCCTACAAAAACTGTATCTCATTACCGATTTCTACCGAAACTACTACGATTACAGTAAAAACCTTGGGGGTTGCCCTATTTTAAATGTAGGCGTCAATGCACACCAACAACATACCCCCCTGCTCAACAAAGTACAGGAAGTAATTGCGCGTACCCAACGCAATGTGGCCAAATTAGTAACATGGGGGCAGGAAGTTGGGGAAATAAAACCAGAAGTGGATGCCAACAAATTTGCGAGGCAACTCTATACCAAGATACAGGGAGCTGTCTTTATGTGCCATACCATGGACGACCACCAATACCTCGTGGATGCCACCCAGGAAATTGACAGCCTCATTACCCAAGAATTAAAAAGCCAATAACCTAATAAATATACCTATCGGTATCAAAGCGCATGACTGAAAAACCTAAAATACTCGAGAGCAAAGCAACCATTCGCTTTCAACATTGCGATCCTTTTAACCATTTGAATAATTCGGAATACCTCAACTACCTGGTCAATGCCCGGGAAGACCAATTGATCGAACACTACAACATCGACATCTACAAAATGGGCCGTGAGGAAGGCAAAAGTTGGGTGGTAGGAAGCAACCAAATTGCCTACCTCCGCCCCGCCTGGCTTATGGAAGAAGTGGTCATCGAGTCCCAACTATTAGGCTACGATACCTCTAGCTTACAGGTAGAACTGCGCATGTACAACGCCCAAAAGAGCGAACTGAAGGCCTTAATGTGGAGTACGTATGTGCATTTCGACATCCTTGCTCAAAAGCGAACCTTTCACACCGATCATTTCATGGAACTCTTCGCTAGTGTGAAAAACCCCGTTCCGGAAGTATCCTTCGAAGCGCGGGTCGCCGCCTTCAAAAAGGTGAAAAACTAATCGCAATATTCTGCGTACTTTTGTCGCATGAACAAAGGCTTACTCTTGTTAGGCATGCTGCTATTATTTGGCTGCACGCAAAAGCCTCACCCTATTGCGGACAATAGGATGAACGACTACGCCTTGTATGACGAACAGGGCAACTTCCACCGTTTTTCGTATTACAATAACAGCAAAGGCCTTGTATTGTTTGTGCAAGGAAACGGCTGCCCTATAGTACGATTGGCACTTCAGGATTTTAAGGCAGTGAAAGAAGCCTATTCTGAAAAAGGATTTCAGTTCTTTATGGTGAACTCCAACCTCCAGGACCATCGGGAGTCCATCCATCAGGAAACCCTAGATTATGATTTTGGGGTGCCGGTTTTAGACGATTCGGCACAAATACTGGCCCAAGCGCTGAACATCACCATAACTGCCGAAGCCATCGTTCTCCATCCCATAACCCGCGAAATACTGTACCGCGGCCCGCTCAACAATCAATTGGATTATGAGACTTCCCGCCCCGAAGCCACCATCCACTACCTACAAAACGCTTTGGATGCGATCCTGAAGGGATCCATACCGCCTTCCCAGCATGACTTGGTAAAGGGATGTAAGGTAACCCGTTGGACCACTTTAGGCTTTAACAAAGACACCATCACCTACACCAAGGACGTAGCGCCCATCTTGCAACAACATTGTGTTCGTTGTCACCACGATGGCGGAATTGCACCATGGGACATGAGCGACTACCACACCATTACCGGATGGAGCCAAATGATGAAACAAGTACTGATAACCAAACGCATGCCTCCATGGAAAGCCGATCCCTACATCGGAACCTTCAAAAACGATTTTTCCCTTCCCGACAGCAGCCTTAGGAAACTCTACCACTGGATTGAAACCGGTACTCCTTATGGAGCGGGCCCGGACCCTATGGCCAGTCTTCGTTTTGATGACAAGGAATGGAAACGGGGAACGCCCGATACCATCATCATCCTAAACAAAGAGCAAATTCCATCCCAAGGCGTGATTCCTTATCGCTATCAAAAAATTGATTTAAAGCTTCCCAGAGACACCTGGATTGAGGGGCTGGAGATCCAACCAGGCAATGCCAAAGTAATGCACCACATCCTGATAAACAACAAAACACCCGGAAGCCCCATTCCCATTTTAGACCGAAAACCCCGCAAATGGATCGACAACTTTATTGCATTGGGCGGTATGGGAGACCAACCGGTTCGCTATCCTGATAGCACCGGGGTCCTGCTTAAAAAAGACAGCCAACTCATTGTACAGATTCATTATACGCCCACAGGAAAGCCCGAGGAAGACCAAACACGCATTGGGTTGTACTATTCCAAAGCAGTTCCAAAAAAAGTGATGCACTCTTTTGCTACAGCCAACTTGGATTTTACCATTCCCCCTTTTGGCCAAAACATACACCTCATAGCCCGCGATACCCTTACAAAACCCATTAAGCTGCATTACATGGTTCCACACATGCATTACCGGGGAAAAAGCATCCAAGTAAGGGCTTTATTTCCAGACGGGAACACACAGACCCTTGTATCGGTACCAGACTATAACTTCAATTGGCAGCGCTTGTATGTTCCAGAACCTCCCATTGCACTTCCTAAGGGCACCATTGTTGAAGTGGAAGGAATTTATGACAATTCCTATCAAAACCCCTTCAATCCGGATCCCGAAAAGGAATTGCATTACGGAATTCAAAGCACCGACGAAATGCTTATTGGCTTTTTCAATTATACCTTCGATGAAAATTGAAAGGGGTGTAACATTTTTGAATAGGATTCGTCTTATATATGCAATCAATCAAAACCAACACCATGAAAACCAACCAATTAAAATACAAAAGAAGTTACCGTTATAACCACGTACTTGGAATTTACATCCTTGGAGTGACTGTATTTATGACCGTCTACACGACCCTTACCTTAATGGCACATCTATAAACCAAAAGCCCTCCAAAAAAGGAGGGCTTTCTTCTTCATAACAATCCTTCAACAAACAACTTTAACTCTAAAACCTCATAGTCATTTACGTAAGAACCTTATCTTTGGTTTTACCCGAATGTGATTTTTTTTAAAACCCATTGAAAATGCTAAGAGTTATCGTTGGAATTGCCTTGGTAATTGCATGGTCTTCCTGTAAAACAAAGCAAGAAACAGGCAACTTGGAATCCAAAACGGTTTATTACCTTATCCGCCATGCCGAAAAGGACCGCAGCGACCCCACCCAAGAAAATCCCATACTTACCCATCGGGGTAAGGAGCGCGCCCAACTATGGGCCCGTTATTTTGACAGCATCTCTTTGGATACGGTCTTTTCCACCGATTATTGGCGCACCAAACAAACCGCAGGCCCGACGGCCACAAAAAAAGGGCTTCCCATTACTTCCTACTACCCCAAAAAATTAGTGGACGATGAATTCCTCTGGTACACAAAGGGCAACAGGGTGCTCATTGTTGGGCATAGCAATACCACACCCATGTTGGTAAACCAATTGCTGGGCGAAGAACGCTTTCCTGATATGGACGACTCCGATAATAGTTCCCTTTACGTGGTAACGTTTCAAGGGGATGAAAAGCATGTGGAAGTCCGCAAGGTCGATTTGCCCCAGTAAGTCCTGAATTCTTCTTACTTTTGCGCCCTATGGCACAGCAACAACAGGTACAAATCAAAAACCGAAAGGCCCGTTTCGAGTACGAAATCCTGGACCAATACACGGCCGGGATTGTATTGCGTGGTACCGAGATCAAGGCCATTCGCGAAGGAAAAGCTTCCATTGCCGAAAGTTTTTGTGAGTTCGCCAATGGGGAACTGTTTGTCATCAACATGACCATCCAGGAGTACTCCCACGCCTCGCACTTCAGCCATAACCCAAAAACCGAACGCAAATTGCTTTTGAACCGCAGCGAACTGAAAAAGCTCGAGAAAGAGGTCAAGAATTCGGGGCTCACCATAGTCCCCCTGCTGCTCTTTACCAACGATAAGGGCTTGGCCAAGATGACCATTGCCCTCTGCCGCGGAAAGAAACAATACGACAAGCGGGAGACCCTCAAGGAGCGGGATTCCAAACGCAACCTCAGCCGTATCAAAAAAGCGTTCAATAATTAATGGCAGGCAACGTTTTTACGATTTGGAACGTCTTCACAGTAGACCTCAACGTATGAAACCACTTTTTACCCTTTGCGTGCTGTTTTGCCATGTCTTAGCATGGGCACAACTTACAGGAACAGTTACCGACACCCAGGGACACCCCCTACCCTTTGTTAATATTTATGTAGAAGGAACCTACCAAGGTACCACCAGCAACGAGTTGGGCCATTATGCCTTGGACTTGCCCCAAGAGGGTCCCCATACCGTTGTGTTTCAGTTTTTGGGCTACGGCACCGTAAAGCAGCAACTCACCATCGATGCCTTTCCACAGGTATTAAACATAAGCCTTACGGAAACGACTGTAAGCCTGGACGAGGTGGTCATCAATGCGACGGAGGACCCTGCTTATCGCATCATCCGTGCGACCATTGCGCAACGGAAGGCCAACCTAGAGCGGCTATCGGCATTTACAGCCGACTTCTACTCGCGGGGCATCTGGCGTGTGGACAGCGTTCCCAAAAAAGTCCTAGGGCAGGAAGTGGGCGATTTTGATGGGGCATTGGACTCTACCCGTACCGGCATCATCTACCTCTCGGAAACCATTAGCACGATTGCCTACCGCCACCCCAACGACTTCAAGGAGCATATCCTGGCAAGCAAAGTAAGTGGCAATGATAATGGCTTTAGTTTCAACAGTGCACAGGAAGCCAACTTCAGCTTTTATGAAAACACCCTGAACCTCAATACGGCACTGGTATCCCCAATTGCCAATAATGCCCTTAGTTATTACCGCTTCCAACTGGACGGGGTGTTTTACGAGGGCAACAAACTGATCAACAAAATACAGGTCATCCCCAAACGTCCCAACGACCGCGTGTGGCGGGGCACCCTCTACATTGTGGAAGACGATTGGCAGCTCTACGGATTGGAGCTTACCACTACCGGGGCTTCCATACAGGTACCCTTTATCAAGGAATTGGTGTTTACCCAAAACTTTAAATACGATGCTGAGGAAGCCGCCTGGGTGAAGATCTTCCAGTCGGTAGACTTTAGTTTTGGCTTCTTTGGCTTCAACGGGGACGGAAGGTTTGTGGCTGTGTACAGCGGGTACGACTTCCATCCGGCGTTTGATGGTAAGAGTTTTGGAAACGAAGTGCTGTATTTTGAACCGGAGGCCAATAAAAAGGATTCCCTGTATTGGGATGAAAAGCGACCCGTAGCCCTTACCGATGAGGAAACCAACGACTACAGCCGCAAGGACAGCATCCAGACCCTACGAAAGTCGCAAGTGTACCTGGATTCGGTGGATGCCAAGAATAACCGCTTCAAACTACTGAGTCCGCTGTTCGGTTATTCGTATAAAAACAGTTTTCGCCAATGGGAACTCACCTACGAGGCGCCCCTTCCCGGGGTGCAGTTCAATACCGTACAGGGATGGAACGGTGGGGCCGGGCTTACTTTCTTCAAATGGTACGACGACTACCGCTCGCGGTGGTTCTATGCCAACGTGAGTGCCTCGTATGGGATTTCCGAGGACCGCCTGCGGTGGCGGGGTTCCGTGACCAAAAAGTTCAACAATGGAAACGATTTCCAACTCTCGGCTTTTGGGGGCAGTGAGGTGCGGCAGTTCAACAGCGACCAACCTATTACCCCGCTTATCAACAGCATTGCCACCCTCTTTTGGGAGCGCAACTATATGAAGCTTTATGGACTGAATTATGGCGGATTGGCCTGGAGTCAGGAACTCTTCAACGGACTTCGGACTACCCTATCCGTAAGCTACCAGCAACGCCAACCGTTGTTCAATACGACCGACTACGTGATCCTGCCCAGCGACCGGGTGGATTTTAGCAGCAACAACCCATTGGTCCCGACCGATTTTGTGACTCCGGCTTTTCAGCAACACGAATTGGTAAAGACTTTTTTCAGGGCCCAGGTAACCTTCGGGCAAAAGTACATGACCTACCCCGACGGGAAGTTCAACGTTCGGGATGCCAACTACCCCCGATTTACCTTCGAACTGGAAAATGCCCTAGGCGCTTCCGAAACGGGCTACAACTTCACCCAAGTGCGGGCACGCCTGCAGCAGGAAGTGGAAGCGGGAAGTTTGGGGACCTTTCACTACCACTTGAAGGGAGGTACCTTCTTGCATGGGGAGGAAATTGCATTCGTGGATTACCAACATTTCAATGGCAATCAAACCCGTGTGGGCACCAACAGCACCTATACAAATGTGTTCAACCTCCTGCCTTACTATGCGCTAAGTACCAACAAAAGTTATTTGGAGGTCCATGCCGAGCACCATTTTAACGGTTGGGTGTTGAGCAAGATCCCTGGTATCAATCAGTTGGGCTTTAGCTTGGTCGTTGGTGGCCACCTACTGGGCACCGAGGAACGCAACCCCTACAGCGAAGTCTCCTTGGGCCTAGACAACCTGGGTTGGGGCAAATACCGATTGCTCCGTCTGGATTATGTGCGCTCGTTTTATGGCGATCGACAAGACGGAGCGTTTGTGTTTGGGCTGAAGTTTTTGGATTTGTTTGAGTAGTTGGGATTGAAGGTTAAAGATTGTATGGCCCCGCGCTTTCTGGCCCCTTCGCTAAATAGGTTCACCAGACATTTTCTTGACGCTCGTTCCAATTCCGGGCTTGACCCGGAATCCATGATGCATGTTTCATGTATGTTCTTTTTTACATTGCCTGAAATTGTTCTCAACTTTCTTTTATTCACCTCTTTAATATTTTTTTAGAGGAGTTCATGAATGCTTCGCATTTGACTGGTCCAAAAGAAAGTTGCAAAGAAAAGGACCTTCTTCGCTTTCTTGAGGCATTTTTGCTACGCAAAACCGGCTTGCCAACTCCGCGTCGCTGCGCTCCTGAATCTCGGAGCTTGGCTGCCACGTATGCTGCAAGAAAGCGGGTTCGGGCGTCGCCCGATTATTTTAAAGCTGAGGCGCAATTTCTCGGGCTGCGCCCGAATAAATAATAACAATAATAATAGATAATGCGTGCTAACTGTATGGAAAGTGTATGGAAAGTGAATGGATGACGCAAAGGTACCCAAAGTGACGAAAAGCGGCGAAAAGGGTCGTTTCCGGTGGGGACGGGTTGCGCGAACCAAAAAAAGAGATATCTTTAAAACTAGCAACAGGGGAATAATGATGAGTTCCAACGTAAATTTCCAAGGAGTTGCCAACTTACCCTGAAAATGGTAGGGTATACAAGTTAACAAACATGGCTCAACGCAAAACACCATCAGTCAGAAATATGAATATGAAATTACCGCTTCTAATCTTGGGTAGTTGCTTGTTCTTGGCATGTAAAGAAGGTACTCATACAAGGGAAGAACGCAAGATGAAAGCGGAGCAATTATTCCGAAGTGTCTACGGAGGTGATCCTAGCCAAATAGATAGTTTAGCCACGAATGATGTGATAGTCACCTACCCTGTTTTCGAACAGATATTTGGTAAAAAGGCCATTAGCGGACGCGAGTCTTATAAAAATTTTGCGATTGGCTTTGGTGACCGATGGAACGATAGCCAGGTGATAATCCATGAGACTATTGCAGAGAACAATAATGTAGTCCTTGTATGGTCCTTCAGTGCAAAAAGAAAGGAAACAACTCCAGACAGTAGCTTTATTGCCGGTCAGAAGTACAGTTGGGGTGGAATTACGCTTTACCAATTTGATGAATCCGGTAAAATTACCATAGAAATTGGCGAGGAAAGTTCACCCGGCCCATTTGAAAGAATCAAAAAATAGGGTATCTTTAAACAATAAAGGTTCAATGGTCTGGGAAACGTTTGAAAAAGTCCAAAGTACCAAAACCGTAACGCAACCAATTTAAAAGCAAAACAAAAAAATAAGTATGACCTTTCCACTTATTTCAATCGGACTAACTGCCGTATTTGTGGTGGTGCTCCTGTACCTTTTGGTGATTAAAAAAGACCTAAAAACGTTTAAATCGGTTTTGTACCCAGGACTTTTTTTTATTGGTGTTTGGATCCTGATTTACTATGCTTTGCTGCACTAATAAACAATGGGTGTTGAAATGGCCTTTTTACACAAACCGCCCAATAACAGGGAGCAACTGATGCGCTTAGGAACCCTATTTGTAGTACTCCTATGGGGCCTAACCGCTTGGACCCAAACCACTACCTCAAGAAATTGGGTCGATACCGAGGGCTCCTATACAGACGCCGCCGGAAATGCGTTGACCGTTACCAATAGTTTGCCCAAAGGGGGAGGCACCTATACGGATACCTCCGGGAATACCTACAGCTATGTCATTTTTTGGCATAAGGTAACCAATACGTCGGAGGTTCCCCTAAAACTGGAGCTTGGGTTTCCCGCAGAGCCCTACCCTATTTTCTCGTCGCTCGACTCGTACATCCGGCTCTTCCTTCCTCCAGACCGTATGACCCCCGAAAACATTGGGCAACAGGATTATGGGCTGGACTTAAGCCGTTTTTTGGATGCCGCGTTTGAGGCCCCTAGTCGGTTGGAAAAGACCATTGCTCCCCATGGCGAATTCCTTTTTTACGTACCCATCCTTATCCGTCAGGCGCGGGGTACTGCCCGGGCTGCGCTCGTAATGGATGGTGACCGGGTCATTTACCAAATCAAGATCCATCCTCAAGATGCGGATATTCCCTGTGGGAAGTTGCTGTTTAAGGAGTGTTATTGAAATCTTTTCTGTAGGTTCTTTTTTGCATTGCCTGAAACTGTTCTCAACTTTCTTTTGAAGGTCCAAAAGAAAGTTGCAAAGAAAAGGACCTTCTTCACTTTCTTGAGGCATTTTTGCTGCGCAAAACCGGCTTGCCAACTCCGCGTCGCTGCGCTCCTGAATCTCGGAGCTTGGCTGCCCCCTATGCTGCAAGAAAGTGGGTTCGGGCGTTGCCCGATTATTTTAAAGCTGAGGCGCACCTTCTCGGGCTTCGCCCGATGGGGTTTGGTATGAACGCATTGGGAATGGCTCCTCCCTTGAGTTGAAGGGAGGTGGCTGGGAGCGACAGCGGACAGACGGAGGGTTTGCAACCACCCCGCCTTTCAGGAATCCCGCCCGCCCGCTGGCCCCTTCGCTAAATCACTCCACTGGAGTGATTCTTGACGCTCGGTCCAATTCCGGGCTTGACCCGGAATCCATGATGCATGTTCCATGTATGTTCTTTTTCCCATTGCCGGAAATTGTTCTCAACTTTCTTTTGCCAGTCCAAAAGAAAGTTGCAAAGAAAAAGACCCTTTTCACTTTCTTGAGGCATTTTTGCTGCGCAAAACCGGCTTGCCAACTCCGCGTCGCTGCGCTCCTGAATCTCGGAGCTTGGCTGCCCCCTATGCTGCAAGAAAGTGGGTTCGGGCGTTGCCCGAATAAATAATAACAATAAACAATAATAATAGAAAATGTGCCCCTGAGTGGAGGGAGGCGTTAGGGATACCGCCATTATCCGGCAATGTAACGTTAGTCGGCTACGGCATACCAACGGCATACCTGCGGCACACGGACGGTTTACGAAGGGCTTAGGGATGTTTTACGATGGGCCTGTGGGCGGTTTAGGTGCGCAACCCCTGTAGCCACAGGGATTCTGGGGTTATGGCAATATACGTGATTTTGGAAAACAACGGCAAAAACAGCCCTAAAATTGCCTTGCGGTTGCGCGGACCCAAAAAAGGGGTATCTTTAGATCTCCCCACGAAACAAACCGTAATAAACTAGGGTTATCCCCAAGGAAGGCACCGGATAACCACAATAGAAAACTAGCGTTATCCCCTAAGGATTTTCGGGATAACGAGCATAAAAGTTAAGTTATAACAAGTTGTAGCCAATTAAAATTATGAACAGACAAGAACCCATAAGTGCGAACATTCTTGAGGGAATTGCTAAAATTTTAGGTGACACTAGTAGAGGTCTGACAGGTTCAGAAATTGGTTACTTACTACAAACAGCCAAACTTAAAGATGTTGACTCGTCTAATACAAAGTGGAAAAGAATTTATAACGCATTTGCAGAGTTTCAAAATAAAAATCAAACCTCTAATAATATTTTAAACTTCATAATCCTATCGATGGATCCAGCGCGATACGTTGGTAATAAAAATCTATTTGATGAATTAAGAGATGACCTGAATCAACAAATGTCTTTTGCAGGTTTCCAATTGTCTGAAGCAGGCAGGTTGCAAAAAATTAAATCAGCAACAACATTATCGGAAGCAGAAGAAAGGGCTGCAAAATTGAGGTCAAAACTTCAAAGTCGGAATGGACATTCAGAAGTATTTAAGTTCTGTCAAGCTGAGCTAATATCAAACAATTATTTCCACGCGGTTTTTGAGGCAACCAAAAGTGTTGCGGAAAAAATTAGGCAAAGTACAGGGTTGACCGAAGATGGTTCTGAGTTGGTAGACAAAGCTTTTACAATTCGAGACCCAAAGATTAAGATTAATAACCTGACAACTGAAACTGAAAGAAGTGAACATAAAGGGTTCGCAAACCTTATTAAAGGAGTTTTTGGAATGTTTAGAAACACAACTGCTCATGCACCAAAAATCACATGGGAAATAGATGAGCAGGATGCTTTAGATATATTGTCAACCATATCCTTGATTCATCGAAAACTTGAATAGTATGAGTAACAAATGGGCTGGCAGAGAATTACCATCTCTGGATCATATTTTAAATCTTTTTGATAATCCAACTATGTCTGCATTCATTACAGGCCATTTGATAATTGAAAGTATTCTAGTCCAACTTATAGATTTAAAGGAAGAGCGCGAGAATACATTTAAAAAGAATTTTCCAACAAAAATCAAGATGTGTATTGACTTAAAATTAATCACCCCTGAAATGGGAGAATACTTAAAAAAGGTAAATCAATTACGAAATAAGCTCGCCCATAATTTAGGATACCGATTGAGTTTTGACGAGGTATTTTCACTATGTAAAGAAGCAAGTAAAGCGGGAATAGATTTTTCAGATGACACTATTCATTCAAATAAAAAGACGTCTAAAGAATGGTACGGAATTGAAGGTGTCATCCAAGAAATATTTCAAAATACTGCTATCGATTTAGGTTTTGTGATGGAAGAACATGGAGGAGAATTTCAATTTGCATAAAAAAACTGGCTACAACAACGGCTATAATGCATAGCTTGATGGTTAGTTGATTTAGTAATCCTACAAAAAAGAAAAATCGTAACTTCCGATAAATTTAAATAAACGGCACTCCGGTGCTGCTGATTCTAACGCTGCGCTTCCAACTTTTTGCTACCGCAAAAATTTCTCTAAGCCATGCGTGCCGTCAGCCGCAACGCATCATAGCCCGGACCGTTGGCAAGCATATAAAACGACACATTGAAAAGATTTTCACCACTTAAAATATTAGGACTTCTTTCTGTTCTGCTCGGATTGACGATTGCAATTCTAACAGGCGGATATCTTATAATTCTTGGTGCATATTTTATTGGATTTGCTCTTCTACTTTTTCTACTTGATTGGTTAACCAAGAAAACCAAAACAAGAAAGACTTATTGGTTTTCACAAGTTACACTTTCTGTTGGGTACGTAGCATTTCTGACTTTCTCATATTTAGATTGGAACAAACACAATCTAATTGTTTTCCCGAATGAATTTCAAGGAGATGGCGGAATTGTCTTTGGTATTGAAGGTTATCCTGAATTGCCTGAAATGAAATATTGGGTAAGGACAATTGAAATACCCTCAAATGGGGTACTAATTACATCAACCAAAGAAGAAGAATTACCGAACAAATTCCAATTTCAATATAAAGATGGTAGCAGACTTGATTTCAGAGATTCCTCTTGGAATTTCTCTCACTCAACTGAATTCCCTTGTATTCTTACCAGTTCGATAGTAAAGCATTACTCATTTAAGATTGGTAATAGCTCAAGTTCTAATTTTCAGGAATTACTCTCTAATCTTTGCGACTCAGTAAATCAAGGCAAACTTGTATCTGCTTACGTTTCGGAATACTCTCCTATTGTGAAAGAAGTCGAAACACCATATTTACACTTGCAGAACGAAGGTCTCTCAAAATTGCCTCAGAATATCAATACTCTTCAAGTAAAGGAAATCATTCTGACAGGAAATAATTTCACCGAGTTTCCAGCCGAAGTGTTGAATATGCCACAACTTGAAGAACTTTTAATTGGTCATAATCCAGTTTCCAAACTACCTGACAATTTAGAATCCCTCAAAAACCTCAAAAGACTTTCGATAAATGCCACTCAAATAAAGGAGTTTCCATCAGACTTATCCGCACTTGAAAGCCTTGAAACAATCGGGTTAGACCATAACGAACTCAAAAAAGTACCCGAACCGATTTTAACGATTCCAAACCTTAAACGACTTGGACTTAATAACAACAAACTGACCGATTTGAAATTTATAGATGAACGTCTTGAAGGACTTGAATCAATCTATTTGTACAGCAATGAACTAAATCAAATCGACTGTGAAATAGAGAATCTTAAAAGCTTGAAAGAACTACTGATTTTTGGAAACGAAATAGACTCAATACCAGATTGTATTGCTTCGTTGACCAATCTTGAAAAGTTAGAAATATGGAGTAATCCAATAAAATATGTTTCGCCTGAAATTCAAAAATTAACAAAGTTGAAATCTATGCGAATGGAAAAAGATAATTTGACAGAAGAACAAATGGAACAAATAAGAAAGTGGCTTCCTAATTCAGAAATAAACTTTCAATGAAAAAAAAATACGCTTGCCAACATCGGCTATAGCAAATGCGGGCTTAGTGCTTAAAAATGAAAATATTACAACTAAATAAAATTACGGTAGTCGGACAAGAATGCGGTTTTAAAATCCCGCACTTGCCATAGCCATTGCCGTTGTATGCAATGCTAATAATTTCATTTAAGTTTATTATATTTTCAATCAAACCAAAATGAATTACTTAAAATATAACTGTGTAAGAATAGACTGGAAAGCAGAAATAGCAGACACATATTTTTCATTTAAAAATGATTGGACAGATAAACAGGAGATTTTGGAAGATGAAAAGTTCATTTCACTTATTGAAAATTATGACTCGGAAACCCCTCCAGAGTATCTACCAGCATTAGGGCAAGAGTTTAGTAGCCATAATCTTTTTCTCTATAATGTTGATGAAGGTGATGACCACTACTGCCTAATCCTATTAGAAGAGGATGAAAAGGTAAAATTTGAGCAGTCAAGTAAAAAACAAAATATTGAATTTGAACTATTAAAGCAAAAAAGAAAAAGATGGGGAAGTCCAGCAACTCGCTTGAAACTATCTGAACAAATTCAATTTGAAAAGCAATCAATAAACGGTTTTTTTTGGGAATTCAAATATCCAATATCATTAATCGAGGAAAAATTATACAACAATGAAGGCAATACTAAGCTGGTAAATACTTATCTAGTAGATACTAAATCATGGCCATTAAAGTGTTATAAAACAAGTTATTCTCATTACCTAGCATCATCAAAAGACAATGATATTTACTGTAAAATTTTTGTTGAAAAGGAAAAAAAATATTCGATTGCTAAAATTAGTAAATCACCTTTTGAATCTGATAGTTGGATAGAAATTAATTCTAAAGAAAAATTACCTCTATTAATAAAACCATTTTGGATTAATGAAGATTTATTAATTATCGATAACAAAGTTGTTTGGATAGTAAAATCAGTCAAGGATGGTAACAATACCTGTGAGAAAATTTTTGAGACCGATAGTGAAAGGAAATTCGTTAAAGGTGAATATCCAGAAGTATTTAATACAAGTAACGGTCAAACCTACATATTACTTTATTTTAAATTTTATAAATGGGAAAAACAAAAACTTATAAATACTGGATTATCTGTTATAAGATATTTTAGTGACTTTAAAACTTTCCCCACAGGAGAACATAGATTTGTCTATATAGCCGACAATAAGTTAATTGAAGTTGATTTTCACACAAAGAAAACAAGATATCGTTCCTTAAAGTTTACCGACAGAGGGTCAAGCATAGAACCATACGATAAAGATTGGGCAGTAATTACAAGGTTTGGATATACTGACAAGACTATAGATATTGCTCAATTTTGGCATCCTCAAACTGATACATGGGTGCAAATGTCTTTAGGCAAATTAGGTAAATATGGGGTAAGAGATATTTTTCTCCATCCAAAAGGATATACCTTAATTAATACGAACGAAGATCTAGTTCTTAAAGTTGATAATTTATTAGAAAAACTAAAGTCTGATAGTAAAAATATCTTTTCTCAACCTGAATGGAATGAAATATGGAAAGATCAATCTCAATTAAATTTTTGGGGTAAATTAAAATCAATATTTAAATAACTGCACTGCATACAACAACGGCTATCCCCAAGGGCGTATTTTGGTAACAGAAAAATAGTAACTTTATAAAAACATAAAAACACTCCGCCCAAGCCGCCCAGTCGCCGCCTTGGGATCGCCGGGGACGTTGGCAACAATTATTAGAAACACACTCAAAAGAATAATGGAGGAATTTGAACTAAAAGGAGAGAATGGACTGATAACTATAGGAATTGAAAAGACTTTTGATTTTCCGAACAATACATGTTTTAAAGGTGGTTATGAATGTGTTGTAGGTATTAAAATTAGAGTTGGTTCTTATTCCTTAAAAAGTAGTTTTTACACTTCGACTGGTGAGCTATTCAAATTTTATGAAAAACTAAAAACCTGTCAATCGGATTTGAATGGCGTTGCGGAATTTGACTCTTTTGAGAAAAATCTAGAATTGACTGTTAAATATGATTTTGGGAAAATATCAATTTGGGGAAGTTATCAAGAGGATTTAGCATTAGATAATAAATTGGAATTTGAGTTTATTAGCGACCAATCATATTTTAAAGATTCAGTTGAACAATTAGATTGGATTTTTGACAAATATGGTGGGATGAAAGGTGTGGAAAATAAATAACAGTTGCCACCAATTATGAAAAAACTACTTCCGATAATATTGTTGTTTAGTTTCAACTTGACTTTTTCTCAAGAAATTGAATTGGTTGAAAACAAAAAATATGAAGGTGCAATTTTCTCAAAATCATACACAGACGAATTTTCAAATTTTCCACCAATCGAAAAAAGATTTACACCGAGTGAAACCGAAATCGCTGAATTGGAAAACCAATTAAAAAAACAAATTAGACGGATAAATAAAACCAAACCCAATCAAGGAAAACACTACGGACCTGTAATCCATCGGAATTTAAAAAAATACGTTCGGCAATATATCGGATTTATTGACAATAACGGACAAAAATTTATTTACGTAAACTTTTTGTGGGACGGATATAGTCTTTGGGACTTTATTCGTGGCTTTGAAAAAACTAATGACAATTGGAAAAACGAATGGCTTATGACATTTGATGGCGGAAGCAGATATTGGAACATTAAATATATTGTTGATAAAAAAGAATTCGTGGATTTCAGCGTAAATGGAATCGCGTAAAAATAACTGGTAGCAATACCGTGTATAGCTCATTGCGGCTGAATTGCCTTCGGCCAGTTCGCTCTTCGTGCTTGTGTCATTGCAATTTGCTATCTTCGGTTTACGGCGAAATCCTCGCGAATTTTCACGCAACGAAACCATTGCCAAACCGTTGTGCCGTAAGTTGAACAAAACTTAATTGATTGAACAAAAACCTTAAATATTTAGTCTATCTCTGTTTAGCAGTAATTGGGATTGGAACACTTCCGAATTTAATATTGAGACCTATTTGGTCTTCTGGGACAGCTACTTTGACAATCTTATTGAATAGCTTTATTATTCCCATTTCTTTGCTGTTAGTGACTAAATGGATAAATGAAAAATTCGAAAAAGATTGGTGGATATTAAAATATGCATTAATTATTGGAGCTGTATGTTTATCTGTTTATTTGGGATTCTTGAATTGGGCGCATTGGGCAGATAAAACACCAGTTGGTTGGGGAAGCGAAAATGTTGATAAAGGAACTTATATGATTCTAAACCTGGAATTAATGGTTGGACTTGGAATTATTGGATTTGCTTTATTGATTAAAATTATAACGAAAATAACAAACCGAACAAAAAAACCTACAGCTAACAATGCATAACCGCAGTTTGGTGGCGCCAGTTCGCTTCGCTCGGGTCGGCGGACAATTGAACTAGCAAAGAAACACTCCCCTAACTGAAAATAGCGTATATTGAAAAACACAACTGACCGTTATACGAGACCGTTTTAAGCAATTTGATGAAACCCATTTGGCCCAAAATAAATAAAGCCATTGGAATTGTAAATCTGACTATTGGAATAGTCCTTTTTTATGTAATTTTTGACTTGACTCAAAAGCAAATAGCTTTTATTCAAAATTTGACTGGACAAAACGGATTTCCAAAAGTTGATATTTCATTTTTTGAGTTATTTTTAAGTAAACGGATTTTACTCTTATTTGGAATTTTATCGACAACATCTGGAATTTTAATCCTTTTGAGAAAAAAACTTGGTTGGGTTTTAGGGTATAGTTTTTTACTAATTATAACTCTGACTTTGACTCAAATAACTGTTTTCGGAATTAGCGATGTGACAATAACAGTAATTGGACCTGAATATTGGATTCAAATTTATAGTGGATTTGGGCTTTTGGTAAGTTTGGGTTTCCTAATTCTGCTATCGACCAAACCGATTAGAATTCTAAATAGAATAAATCGGTATTCTTGGCTTTTAAGTTTTGGAATTGTTTTAATCCTCTACTTGACACCAAGAATATTATGAACAAAAACTGCATACAACAACGCACAACGCCCATTGCTCGCGCAGATGGTTAACTGAATGGGAAAACCTACAAAACAACCACTCCTCTCAACTGAATAATTTGTACCTTGAAAACCGCACAACGAGGCATTATACAAGACCGTTGTGTATCATAATTTAGAACTGTGAAACATGAAAAGAATTATTACTTATATTGTTCTGGTTCTTCTTTTATCGCAGTGCATGTCAACAAAGAAAATGGCTAAAAAATATCCGTCAGATAAAATCACTTTAGAAATAGGTGAAGAAAGTGCGGTCTACCTTGGAATTAATCACGTAGATATTCTAAAAATTAAAGGAGCGGAATTTCACCACTTATTTGTAATAATTATCTTAAAAAACCCTAGCGATTTGAATTCTAATTTTGAAGAACGGTCAAGGCTATTCTATGATAAAAATACTCGAAGTTCAATAGATGAAAATGTTGTTTACTTTAATAAACAGGATTTCGAAAAAAGTACTTTTTGGGAAACAACTATTAGCGCTGCCTCAGAATGTGCCTATGATACCACTACATCTAAAATGGGAAATTTAATAAAAGTTCCAAATTTCGATAGGATTGATAATAATAAATCAGGTAAAAGAGTATTCGTAAAAAAAATTGCGTCAAATGATTTAAACATTATCGAACAATTATTGGAGTATGAAAAAAATTATGACAACTCCCTAAAATATGCTTTAATCCCTGAGATTTCAGAAAACGGTTATAATTCAAATTCTTTTTTTCGAGGTGCACTTGAATATGCTGGACTTATTGATTTTATCGAAGTACCAAGCTGTTTCAAATCACCAGGACTTTCTAAAAGCGTAAAAATAAAACCGCAATAATGAAATTACTGAAAACAAACTTAGGATGGCTAGCGCAATAACCCTCCCCACAAAACCACCCAAACCTTCCCACCACTCATCCTACCAAAAAATACCCTATCTTTAAAAAGTGCGATCCCTCCCCTTTTTTTGGGGAGCACGCCTTTTAAAACCCGCGTATGAAACAGCTATGGACCCTTGCCGCCCTCCTACTCCTCTTGGGGAGCTGCAACCAACAAAAGACCAATAACGAAACCAAAGACGACACTGCCGCTCTGGAAAAAACCTGGTGGAAGGAAGGCATCCTCTATCAAATTTACCCCCAGAGTTTTAAGGATACCGATGGGGATGGCTTTGGCGATTTCCAAGGGGTCATCGAAAAAATGGACTACATCGACAGCCTGGGCATCGACCTCGTGTGGATGAATCCCTTTTTTGAATCGCCCCTCGTGGACAACGGCTACGATGTGGCCAATTACCGCGCCATCCTCCCCCGCTATGGCACCATGGCCGATTTTGACGCCATGCTGGCCGGGTTTCATGCGCACGGCATCAAGTTTGTTTTGGACGTGGTGGTGAACCACAGCAGCAACCAGCACGAATGGTTCAAGCAGGCCTGCACCTCGCGCGACAACCCCTACTACCACTACTACCACTGGTGGCCCGCCGAAAAAGGGGAACCGCCCTACCGCTACAGCCTGTTCGATCCCGAAGGGGGCTGGGATTATGTGGAAAGCGTGAACGCCTATTACCTGCACACCTTTGCCGAGGAACAGCCCGACCTGAACTGGGAAAACCCCAAGCTACGACAAGAGGTGTACGACATCATGAAGTTCTGGGCCGAGAAGGGCGTGGATGGCTTCCGCATGGATGCCTTCCAGTTTGCCAGCAAGGATACCACCTGGCCCAAATTCCCGGAAGGGCACGAAAAGGATTTCATCAAATGGTACGGCATGCGCCCCCAATTGCACGAGTACCTAAAGGAAATGAACGAAGAAGTGCTTTCCAAATACCCCGTGTTTGCCGTGGCCGAGGGTGCCGGAAGTACCTTTCAGGATGCCCACGACCTGGTGGATGCCGATCGCAAGGAACTGCAAATGGCCTACCATTTTGAGTCGGTAGATCTATCCCGAACTCCAGAGGGCTACACCCTGTCGGAATTCAAGGAGGTGTTCAGCCGTTGGGACAGTGCCTTTGCCAAAAAGGGCTGGATTGCCATTTTCCTCTCCAACCACGACAACGCCCGCCTCATTGACCGCTTTGGGAATACGAGTGCGGCATTCCGGACGCCTTCCACCCAAATGCTGAACACCTTTTTGTTGAGCATGCGCGGTACGCCCTACACCTATTACGGCGACGAAATTGGCATGACCAACATCGACATGCCCAACATCGAGGACTATGTGGACGTGGATGCCAAGGGCAAGTACCGGGCCGCCGTGGCCAGTGGGGCCGATTTGGATGCCTTCATGAAAGTGCTCAATTACAGCTCCAGAGAAAACGGCCGGACGCCCATGCAATGGGGCGGTACCGCCAATGCCGGGTTTACGACCGAAACCCCCTGGAAACGGGTCAACGAAAATTACAAGGAGATCAATGTGGCGCTTCAGGACCAAGACCCGAACAGCATTTTGAACCATTTCCGGAAGATGACCCAGGTACGGAAAGCCAACCCCGTGTTGGTGTATGGGGACTATAAGGTGCTTCAGAAAGAGCACCCCAGCATTTATGCCTATACGAGGACCTTGGGGGACGAAAAGGTGCTGGTGCTGTTGAATTTTAGCAGTGAAAAGGCGGCCATCGGCTTATCGGGACTTGAAAAATTTGGGAATATGTTGATCAACAACTATCCCGAACTGGAGATTGAAGACTTTGAGGTACGGCTGATGCCCTACCAAGCGGTCATCCTGAAGATGGAGCCCTAGCGGTTTGGGTAACGATCACGAAACCTCTGTAGAAATTAAAAAGGCAGGAGCCTTGGTACTAAGACTGAAAATTGGAACTAACAGCAGAAATAAAGGATTGCATTAACCGAAGTGTGCTTTGTTGGCTAGCCACTGTTTCGTCCGAAAACGTGCCCAATGTTTCGCCCAAGGAGGTATTCAGCTATTTTGGGGAGGACAAGCTAATTGTTGCCAACATTGCTTCACCCCAAACGGTTAGGAATATTAGCCACAACCCAAATGTTTGTGTGAGTTTCATCGATATTTTGGTGCAAAAAGGATTTCAACTAAAAGGGCGCGCAAAGATCATCAAGCAAACAGATGGGGCATTTCCGGAAATGGAAAAAGTGTTGCAGCAAATCACCAAGGGCAAGTTTCCTTTTGCAACGGTAACAGAAATTACGGTGGAGCACCAAAAGCCCATCATTGCACCAACATACCTCCTCTTTCCCGATACCACCGAGGCATCGCAAATTGAAAGTGCCAAAAAGGCCTATGGAATCTGAAAAGAATGGGCAGCTTTTACTCACTACTTGGAATAGGAAGATTTTAGGGGTTCTCCTCAAGATTAGAGGTGGAACAGGTTTGCCCGTAAGATTCATAGCCCTATTTGAATGAATCCGCAAAGAGTGAAAAGCTAGCCAAAAAACCGTAACTTTAGAAATCCAAAACAATCACAATATATGTTCGGAATTAAGCACATAAAATTCGATTCGATGACTTACGTTCTTCATTATAAGAACGGAAAAGTCAAAAGGGAAGGTCGCGGGCTTTCGTTTTTTTATTTCAGGCCCAACAGCTCCATCGTGGCCATTCCCATGGGAAGCAATGACTTACCTTTTATTTTTAGTGAATCTACCGACGACTACCAAACGGTAAATATCCAAGGCCAAATAAGCTATAAAATTACGGACCCCAAAACCCTTGCCGATGTACTGGATTTTACCGTTACAGATAGTGGAAACTATAAAAAGAACGATATTGAAAAGTTGAACCAAAGAATCATCAACGAAGCTCAAACGGCTACTTCAACTTTTGTACATGGAATAAAACTTAAGGATGCCATCCGCTCGGCAAAAACCATTGAAGCGCAAATTTTAAATGGACTCAAGACCTCAACGGCTATAGGAATGCTGGGGATTGACATTCTTGGAGCCAATGTTTTGGCGGTTCAGGCAACCCCCGAAATGACCAGGGCCCTGGAAACCGAAACCATGGAAAAATTGCAACAAGAAGCCGATCAAGCAATTTTTGAAAGGCGAAACTTTGCGGTCGAGCAAGAAAGGAAAATAAAAGAATCTGAATTGAACACCGAAATCGCTGTTGAAGAAAAACAAAAACAAATTGCCGAGAAGCGAATGGAGTCGGACGTGCTGAAAGCGGAAAACCAGAGGAAATTAAGAGAGATGAAAGTTGAAGCCGATATTTCGGTAGAGAACCAAAGAAAGCAGCTTATTGAACAAAAAACGGCGAACGATAAAAAAGAGGCCGAAACACAAGGCTTTGTCATTGAGACCACCCTGAAGCCCTACAAAGACATCGACTGGAAAACGCTTACGGCCCTCAACAACAATCCTGACCCTAAATTCAATATTTCGTTGGCCTTTAGGCAACTTGCAGAGAATGCCGATAAAATTGGCAGCCTCAATATCAGTCCAGAACTTTTGGATTCCATCCTCAACGAGAAGCGACAAAACACTAAATGAGATTTGAATACGCGATCATCGTAAAAAGCAAGACTAGGCTTGAAACACTTATTGAACGCTTTAACACCAAGGCACAAGCCAAGTTTTACATTGAACGCCTCGGGGGAAATTTTGACGATTACGAGCAGGAACACGAAATTTTTCAACATTCCTTGGCTTCGCTGCAAACGCAACTTTCCAGAGTCATTAAGAACAAGGTAATCGAAAGACCGTATTTGCCTTCATTCCTATTTTCTGACAAAAACATGATTGTGGTTATTGGTCAAGACGGCTTGGTGGCAAACACGGCCAAATACTCCAGAAGTTGCCCTATTATTGCAGTGAATCCAGACAAAGAAAGGTATGACGGTGTTTTGCTGCCCTTTAGTCCTAACGATTTTCTGGAAGGAGTTGTACAAACAATGGCCGAAAAAAACAATACCAAAATTGTCCGTTTTGCAGAAGCGAAACTAAATGACGGTCAAAGGCTTCTAGCATTCAATGACCTATTTGTGGGGGTGGCTTCCCATGTTTCGGCCCGTTACAAAATTACATTCAACAATCTGACCGAAGAACACTCCTCCAGTGGAATTATTGTTTCAACACAATCCGGTGCTACTGGTTGGCTGAGTTCCATTTTTAATATGGCCTACGGGGTAACGGGAATGTTTGAAAAAAATTTGAACCCCAAAAGACCTAAACTAAAAGACCACGAATTGCTTTTTGCAGTGCGTGAACCCTTTCAAAGCCTCAGGACGCAAACCGGGATAACAGCTGGACTCATTAGCGACCGAAGTTCTTTAACCATCGAATCCCTGATGCCTAAAAACGGTGTTATTTTCAGTGATGGAATCGAAAAGGACTTTTTGAAATTCAACAGTGGAGCGATTGCCACCATTGGAATTGCCCATGAAACCGCTAATCTTGTCATAAAATAATGAAGCTAGGGAAGAAAAATCAAGGAGCCATACTGCTTAAAATGTTGTAAATTTCCCACGAAATAGGACCAATCACTTTATTTTCAATGAAAAAAACGTTTATTACTTTTTTGTTTTTAATCAATTCCGCCACGCTATTATGCCAAGACCTCGAAGATCGGTTTACCAATGCACTATGCGAGTGTTACACGAAGATTGAATTGACTACCTATAACAATAAACTCATCGAAGATTTGGAAGCGTGTTTTTCTTCTTCCTTAGGGGATATTGATAATGAATTAGCGGCACTATTTTACAAAACTTACCCCGATACGAATCCTGAAGACCTCAACGAAGACGAAGCATTTGAGCTGGGGTATAAATTTGGTTATGAATGGGCCCAACAAGCAATGATTAATCATTTAGACACTCTGATTAATGATTGTAAGGGACTCTATGAAGCCCTTTCTATTTCCAGAAGCTATTCATTTGTCCCCGATACATTAAAAATAGTTTCACGGAATGAAATACCCATTTTGGATGTACAGATCAAAAAAGATTCTACTAATACATCACTACTGCTTCAAAGAGGCTATCATCAAATGGTATTAGGGGCCTTTGAAAAAGGACGGAAGGACTTGCATAAGGTTTTGCTGGAATATCCTGAAGAACAACTGTCCTTGTCACTATTGGCATTGTCCTACGAATATGAGGAAAACTATTCGATGGCTTTCAAAACCTTCAAAAAGGTCGATAGCCTCTATGCCGATTTACAGTCTAAAATTGCCATCGCCTTCTTGAAAAGAAAGTTATCCACGAAATAAAAGGTCTAAGACCCTTTTAGTTAGTTTTGAATACATTGCAATTGTCTTTAAATGGAGTGCGAAGTATGGCAACTCCCTAAAATATGTCTTCATCCCCGAAACCTCAAAAAAGGGTACAATTCCAGTTCCATTATCAAGAGTGTCTCGGAATATGCAGGATTGGGTCCTCGTGTCGAGGTTCCAATTTGTTTTAGGTCGCAGGGATTGTCAAAAGCCGTAACTTTGAAAACCAAAACCTAATTGAACGTATCGTCATCACCCAAGTTACCTATGAAAAATCACTTCTTCTCTCTGGCTTTATTAACACTGCTGATAGGCTGCAATCATCATCCTCCAAATTCAACTACTGAAAAAACCGAAACTGAAATGTCTCAAAAACTTGCGGACCTAGACACCACCCCCAAGGTTACCGGCATTGGTGGCGTGTTTTTTTATACGGATAGTCTTAGCGCCGCAAAAGATTGGTATACCAAAAACCTGGGGATTGAAATCAACGACTGGGGATCGTCGAGTTTTGAATCGAGGGACCTCAATAACCCCGAGCAAACCAACTCCCTGCAGTGGAAGCCCTTTCCCAAAGGGGATGCGTACTTCGCGCCCTCAACTAAGGACTTTATGATCAATTACCGGGTTCAGAACCTGGAAGGGCTTGTTCGCAAACTTCAGGAAAATGGGGTGACCCTCCTGGACAGCATTGCCACTTACGACTATGGAAAGTTTGTGCACCTCATCGACTTGGAAGGAACCAAAATTGAATTGTGGGAACCCACTGAATAGGAAATCATGGAATTAACCTACCAACTTACACTGGAAGACTTTCTGGCTTTTCAAATGTACGCTTCCTCCAAATCGGCCCTGCACCGCAGCCGTCGCCAACGCGGACGCTTCTTGATACCCATTATTTATGTAGTCTTTGCCGGATTCATTTATTTCAGCAATCGCCTTGCCCTATTAGCCCTCATATTTTTGGGAATTGCCGTGCTTTGGCTGCTTTTGTACCCCCTGTATGCCCATTGGCTCTACAAAAGGCACTTCACCAAACACCTCGAGGAAAACTATAAAAACAGGGTGGGGCATGACCTGGTGCTGAAAATTGAGGACGACGCCCTTTGGTCCAAGGACTATGCTTCCGAAAGCCGCACGGTAGCCTCGGAATTCAAAACGATTACAGAACTCCCCAACCATTTCTTCCTCAAGTTGCACACGGACATTTCCTTCATTGTACCAAAACAGGCCATTCCCAACCAAGAGAGTTTCAAAAACAGGATTATGGCCATGGGCGCCCAGTACGAAGACGAAACCCATTGGAAGTGGAAATAAATTGATGAAGCAAAAGCGTAATTTCCGAAGGATTCAATGGTTTCTTGGTCTATTATTGCTAGGCTCTTTGGCCTTTGTCCATTTCTATGCCCCGCGTTTCATTACCGAAATCCACAACCCGCTCATCGAGTTTGCACGCTCCAAAACTTTGGCAGATACGGTTCCCTCCTTTCCCAGCAATCCTTCTGTTGGCAAGTACTTAAAGTTTCAATCCTTCGACGGGACCGCTTTGGAAGCCTACGTCACCTTTTCAAAATTGGACAGTGCCAAAGGGACTATTGTGCTGCTGCACGGCATCCGCTCCAAAAAGGAACACTTCCTCCGCTTGAGTGATACCCTGGCAAAGTTGGGGTTTCATGCGGTGGCATTAGACCTGCGGGCCCACGGGGAAAGTGAAGGCATCCATTGCACTTTTGGCGTTAAGGAAAAACAGGATGTCGCGGCACTTATTTCGCAATTGATCGAACAAGAACACCTTCACCCCAATATTGGGATTTGGGGCCAATCGCTGGGCGGTGCCATTGCCCTACAGGCCATGGGATCGGATCCCCGGATTTGCTTTGGGGTGGTGGAAAGTACTTTTTCCGACTTTAGGACCGTCACACACGATTATTTTGATTTCTTCCTAGGGTTTGATTTTTCGTTTCTCACAAACTATCTCGTGGATCGTGCGGGAACCATTGCAGGATTCGATCCAGACGAAGCACGTCCTGTGGATTTCTGTGAGCGCATCACCCAACCCATCCTCATGGTGCATGGTGGTTTGGACCAACGCATTGACATTCGGTACGGTAAGGAGAATTTTGAGCACCTCGCTTCCAACAATAAAACCTTTCTGGAAATCCCAGATGCAAGCCACTTGAACGTTTGGCAGACCAAGGAAGTCGCTTACTTCAGTGAGGTGTTTGCTTTTTTGAACTCCTATAGTCCATAGGCTGCTTTTTAATCCCAAAAACCCTGCAAGAAGGGTAAAGATTTGATTGTTATTGGATTGCATGTAACAAATCCAAAACAATTACATCTCTTAGACGTTAATCCAGTATAACCATCAAACCATTCCTTCCATGAGATTCCTTCTTTGTCTTACCGTATTTGGTTTTCTAAGTTTCACTTCTTTGTCCCAAAACACCTTCGATTTCGACTATACCCTAAATTCGGAAGCCTTCGGAAAAGAGCGAAAATTTTATGTACACGTCCCAGAGCTTTACTATGAAAAGGAAGACATTTCTTTCGGTGTGGTCTACGTTTTGGACGCTCAAGCCCCTGCTTTTTACAACAATGCCAAAAGTATTATCGATTATTTGGTTTGGAGCTATCAGGTAATGCCCCTCATCGTTGTAGGAATCTATTCCGATGATCGGGGGCCCGAATTTATCCCAATTGATAAAATGAATCCCGAAAATGGAGGTACTTCCCACATCCTACAAAACCACATTCGAAACGAAGTGTTTCCATTTATACGTGAAAAATTTCGCGTTAATTCTTTTCGTGCCCTCATTGGGCATTCAAGAGGGGGTGCATTTATTGCAAGTACGCTCTTTGGCGAACAGCGCGATATGTTCAATGCATACCTTGCCATAAGTCCCAGCATGGGCTACTTAAAGGGTCAAATATTGAATGATGTTGCTGAAAACATTGAGAAAAAACCCAAGTATGATGCGTTTTTGTATGCCTCCTACGGGAGTGTTGGTTCAATTGAACAAAACAATGAAACCTATGTTCATTACCTGGATTCTTTATGGAATCGGTATCCAAATCCAAACATGCATTGGATCTCCAAGAAGTTTGAAGGAACCTCTCATTGGGGCGTTGTTGCCCCCTCAGTGGCAGATGGAATCTTGGAAATGAATCGAGCGTATCAAGTTGACCAATTTTTGGTAGAAAAATTTGTAAAACAGTCCGATAATAATCTATCCAAACAAATGGAGGAATACTACAGCGCGCAGCAGGAAAAACTGGGATGGACCTTCCCACTGAATGCCTCCGATTTGCGTTATTATGGAACTCAACTTTCTGAAAATGAAAAATACCTGCCCGCTTTGGAGCTTTTAGGAATGGCAATGGAAAAAGACCCCTTTAACATCAACACTTATTTTAATATGGCTTGGGCGTATCGCGAACTGAATCGCATGGAGGAAGCTAAGGCCATGTATTTAAGAGGAAAAGAAATGCTACAGCAAAACGAAAGCAATAAAGACAAGGTATATATTGATAAATGGCTCGGACGAATTCAAAAACAATTGGACGAAATAGAACGTTAGGTTATAAATTATCCAACTGATTTTTAGTACCATCCTCACTAATAGTCCAAAAGAATCCTACGAAGAAAAACTGATCGGCAGCAGGGCGCAAGGTACGTCGGTCGAAAATGCCTTGTGCATTGGGTACATTGGCATATTGATACCCATTCACATTTTTAAAGCCCGGTAAATTGTTGACGGAAAAATACAGGATTTTTTGTGGGGATATCAAATAGGCCCAGTTCACGCTCAAGCTGTTATAGGATTTGGTCAGGTCGTTCAAAAAACCGGGTTGGTTGGGGTTGGTAAAAGTACGCCCACTGGCAAATTGGTAACTCATCCCCACTTGGCTTTTCCAATCGCCAATCCAATATTTGGCCACCACACTTAAATTATGTGAGTTTGCAAAGGGAGGTGTGGCTTTGCTGGGATAATTTTGGTAGTTACGTTCACTGTCCAGAAATGAATAGCTTACCCAATAGTCTACATTCTTAAAGCTCTGGTTGTCTCTATAAAATACATCCAAGCCCCGCGCATAGCCTTCCCCGTCATTTGCAAATGCCGTAGAGAAGTCGGGAAAAGCGGCAGCATAGGTGACCAAATTTCGGTAGGCTTTATGGTACACTTCTGCGCGCAGGATGCGGTCATTGCGTGTGTATTGGTAATTGAGAATGTAATGTTGGGTCTTACGGGCTTCGAGCTTGTCGGTAAATTTTAGGACATCACTCAAAGGCTGCTGATAAAAATCGCCATAGGCTAAGGACAACTGGCTGTGTTTGGTTGTTTTGTAGGCTAGGGAGAAACGGGGAGAAATGGTCATTTGGTCAAACAAGGCACTGTACTCTCCACGAACCCCAACCTTGGCGGCCAGGAGTTTTGAGAAAATAAGATCGCTTTCCACAAAAACGGCCGTAAGATTGTTATTGAAACCATAGGTTGCTGAAGAAATTGAAGGGTTCTCAAAGTCTTCGGAAAAATTGGTTAAAAACTGCTCTGCGCCCAAGTATAATTTGAATCGGTTGCTAAAACGTTTCTTCAGTTTCAGTTTTAGGTGGGCCGAATATTCTACGTCATCGATGGCATTTACATCGGCCACAAACTTATTTTGCGACCTCGTAAAGCTTCCACCGGTTTCCAAGCCCCAATCGGCACCCAATTCCCCAGCGTAACTTGCATTGGAATAGAGGTTGTTGTTGTTGAGTTTGAAGTGAAATCCCTGCGGCAGGTTGATGTCCTCTTGGGTCAGTTCAAAATTGGTCGCATCAAAGGCAGTATACCATTTTAGCAATCCTTTGGCAAATTTCCTACGGAACACTGTTTCACCGCCAAACGCTTCAAAGGGTTTGTCCCATTCGTTTCGATCGGGAAATACAGCAATGTAAGGCGCTAGGTTGATGTAGGAAGCATTGAAACTCAACGAGCTTTGCTCCCATTTCTTGGTATGGCCCAAGCCGCCTCCCACACTCATGAGGGCTATGTTGGTTTCTTCCTGAACCGGTTCGTCTATGGTATTCAACAACAAAACCGAAGATAAGGCCTGGCCGTATTCAGCGGAGTACCCCCCGGTAGAAAAGGTAATGCCATCAAACAAAAACGGACTGTAACGTCCACGTGCCGGGATGTTATTGGTTGTTGGGGTATAGGGAGTAAACACCCGAATACCATCGATAAAAATCTGTGTTTCCCCGGCATCGCCCCCGCGCACGAAGAGGCGGCCATCCTCTGCCACAGTGGTAGTTCCCGGAAGGGTTTGCAGTGCTCCTACAAAGTCGCCCAACGCACTGGCGGTAGTAACGACATCCAAAGGCTTTAGTACCGACACCTTACTGTTGTCGCCAGCCTCGAAAGTTCCAGCCGAGATGACCACCGTTTCCAAGGAATTGACATCTTCTTTTAGGATGATGGACAGGTTCTTTAGTTGTGAAACATCGGCAGCCATGTAAAAAGGTTCAAAGGAAACATAGGATACCACGAGGGTTTGGATACCGCTTTCTTCCGTATCGAAAGAAAAATGGCCTTTTTCGTCGCTGGAAGCCCCATCGTAGGTACCTTCCAGGTAGATGTTGGCGCCCACTACCGCAGTTCCATCCTTTTGGGAAACACTACCGGAAATGGTCGTTTGCGCATACGCGCTAAGTGGAATTACACTTAAAAGGAAAAAGGCAAATTTGATGTATAATGACATGGGTTGATTGATTCTTTGATACAAAGTTGTTGCAAGAGTTTTTGATAAAAAAGCAAAACCTACCGAATTGTAATTTATCGGTACCGAACTGTACCATGCCATAAAATTCAAAAATTTGTATCTTTAAAAAAACTCCCAGCATGAAAAAATATGTCACCCTGGCCCTTTTTTCCCTAATGAGCCTCTCTTTTTTGGCGCAAGATACTTTTTCCATCATTGCCGTAGATCCACTAACTGGTGAAGTGGGCTCTGCTGGGGCTTCCTGTGTGGCAGGAGCCCCTGTGAATTGGGACACTTGGATAACCGATATCATTCCCGGCAAGGGAGGGGTCAATTCCCAAGCGTACATCTGCATCCCCAACAGCAACTTGGCCAATGCCATCAATAGGATGGAACTGGGGGATAGCCCTCAGCAAATTATTGATTGGTTGGTATTGAACGATGCTTGCAACAGCCAAAATTTTGACCCAGAATACCGACAGTATGGTATTGTAGATTTAGATGAATCCAATAACCCAAGGGCAGCGGGATGGACGGGAAGTTCGGCAGACGACTACAAAGAAGATCGGCAAGGGCCCAATTACAGCATCCAAGGAAACATATTGTTGAATGTGGGCGTCATCGATAACATGGAAGCAAATTTTAACAATACGTCTGGCACACTCGCCGATAAACTTATGGCAGCGTTGCAGGGAGCAAAGGTTCCCGGGGCCGATAGCAGGTGCCTTGCCGATGGAACCTCTTCGAGGGCCGCCTATATGGTAGTTTACAAACCCGACGACAACCCTGGGGAGCCCTACTTGCGATTGGTAGTCTCTACACAAAGTAACGGCGTGGAGCCCATTGATGTTTTACAAGACCTGTATGACAACTTTCTGACCGTTTCAGAAAATCCGTTGGCCAATAAAGTATTTTTGTTTCCCAATCCGGCTTCGGATTTCCTGGAACTACGGTTGGACGATTCCATAACCCAAGGTACTTATGCCATTTCGGATACCTCTGGAAAACAACTCGTGCTTGAAAGCATTAACAGCAATACGATGAGGATCGATGTCCCTACATTGTCCAGGGGTCTTTACTTTGTTACAATAACGACAGTAGCTGGTACCATCACGTTTAAGTTTGTTAAAAAATAGTCCCGATGTCCCATCCAAAAGTTACGGCCTACCTCCAAAAACAAACCCAGTGGCAAAAGGAACTGCAACACCTTCGTTCGTTGTTTCAACAAACCGAGCTTCTGGAGGAATTTAAATGGAGTGCGCCCACCTATACCCTGAACGGAAAATTGGTTGCCGGCATGGCAGCTTTCAAAAACCATTATGCCATCTGGTTCCATCAAGGGGTGTTTTTGAAGGATTCCCAGAAAAAACTCCTCAACGCCCAGGAAGGCAAGACCAAAGCCCTTAGGCAATGGCGCTTTGAAAAAGGCGATGTCATTCCCGATGCCATTGTACTTTCCTATCTAAAAGAATCCATCGAAAATTGTTTGGCAGGAAAAGAAGTGAAACCCGAACGCAAAAAAGGGGTTTCGCTTCCTCCCATCCTTAAAAGTGCTTTTCAACAAGATAAGGACTTAAAAACGGCTTTTGAGCAATTAACCCCAGGAAGACAAAGGGAGTATGCCGAGCACATTGGCGGTGCCAAGCAAGAAAAAACCCAGGAAAGCCGATTGGAAAAAGCCATACCCCTAATACTTAAAGGCGTTGGATTGAACGATAAGTACAAAAATTGTTGACGAATGAAAGTAGCCCGAAGTAGCTTTTACCTGCGAAGGGCCCTTTGGATCTTTGTGGCATGGGTAGTTTTTGCCATGGGCATTTTTTTCTACGACTACATTACCTTAAAAAGCCAAGATGCCCTTCCCGCTTCTTACAATCTTAAATCGGCCTTTATCGCATACCTGATTGTGGCCGTGAGTGCTGGCGTTATTGGAGGGACTCTTACCGTAAACCTCATGGAGTACTGGTTGCGAAAATACCGCTTTTGGGTGGCCCTGGTATTGATTGTGTGCATTTACACTTTGGTATCCATCTTCGTGGGGGCTTTAGGGAGTTTGTACATTAGAAGCGCGCAGATGGAACTTTCGATGTTTGATGCCTCGGTGTTGAGGGAGCTTCCCTCTTTTTTCGGAAAAACCATTTTCATCAAAAATTATGTGGTATGGCTTGTGTTGGTATTACTTACCCTCATTTTCCTCATGGTGAACGATCGCTTTGGCCCTGGGGTGTTTCCGGAGTATTTGAAGGGAAAGTATTTTCATCCCAAAAAAGAGCAGCGCATCTTCATGTTTTCCGACATCAAGGATGCTACCGCCATCGCCGAGCAATTGGGAGAGGGCCGCTATTTCCATTTTCTGAAAGACTTTTTCAAAACCATTTCCCCAGCCATTGAAATGCACCGAGGAGCAGTGTATCAATATGTGGGCGATGAAATTGTAGTAACCTGGAAGATGAAAACTGCTTCATTTAACCAAAATTCCTTGCTCTGCTTTTACGAAATGCTGCGTTTGGTCCATGAGAAAGCTGCTTATTTTGAAGGTGTTTATGGCTTTCAACCCCATTTCAAAACCGGATACCATTGTGGTCCCACGGTGGTTGGCGAGCTTGGGGTTATGAAAAGGGAAATCGCTTTTTCGGGAGACACCTTAAACACTGCCGCTCGAATTCAGGGGAAATGCAACGATTTGGGAGTTTCTGTTTTGGCTTCAGAGAGTTTTGTTACCAGCTTAGGGCAGCTTCCCCAGGGAATTTTGGAAGTTCCATTGGGCCCACACTTGTTGAAAGGAAAACAACAGGCCCTTGTCCTCCATACTTTTCGGAATGAAAATTGATACCTTGCAGTTCCAAAACCCTTAGATATGAAAACCGATTTGTACACCAAAACCATCCTAACCCTCATTGCAGTTTGTTTAGCCGTTATTGCCCTAAGACCATTTGAAATTATTCCAACGGCACAAGCCCATTCGGATGCCTCATTGAATGAAACCGCCAGCCAGTACCGCTTGATCTCGATCGACGAACTGGAAACCTTGGACGTGCGCATCGTAGATATTAGCACCTACGATGAGTTGAACGTGAATGTGAAAAGCATCGATACCTACGACGAAATGAAGGTAAATCTCAAAAGCATCGATACCAGTGACGAGTTGGATGTGAACATCGACGAAATTGGCGGAAGCTGGGTAAGCAGCGGCAGTCCCATTCCTGTCACCATTAAGCAATAAATCGTAATCCCGTTGTAACAATTGCAGTGCCCTTGTTACTAATGGAGTAATTAACCAAAGAACCATTGACCAAAGAATTGGAACACCGTTTTGTGGCCCAACTGGAGGAACATCAAAACATTGTGCACAAAATATGTCGTCTCTATACCAACGATAGCGATGCGCACAATGATCTTTTTCAGGAGATTACCATCCAATTGTGGAAGGCGTATCCTAAGTTTCGAGGCGACGCCAAATTCAGTACCTGGATGTATCGGGTGGCTTTGAACACCGCTATTACCCTGTACCGAAAAAGCAAACGAACCGTTCAGACCCAAGATTACGAAAGTGTAAGCTTTAAGGTTTCATCGGAAGCATACGACCCCACTGTGGAGGACCAATTGAAGTTAATGTACAATGCCGTAAAGACTTTGAGCGATGTGGACAAAGCTTTGGTTTTTTTGTACCTGGAAAATAAAAATTACAGGGAAATTGCTGATACTTTGGGAATTACCGAGGTAAACGCACGAGTAAAAATGAATCGCATCAAAGAAAAACTAAGAACCATTCTTAACCCATAAGTGTATGGATGAGCTGGAAATTTTAAAGAAAGAATGGCAATCCCGGGAACAGGAGTTCCCCAAATTGACCTCTAAGGAAATCTACCCCATGCTGCTGAAGAAATCTTCTTCCATGGTCAAATGGATTTTTTACATCAGCATTGCAGAAATGATCCTCTGGACGACGCTTTATTTCCTAGTACCCGAATCGAGCAAAAAGTTTCAGGAAGGCATGGGTCTCAACGCCATTTTCATGTGGATCAACATTTTTAACTATGGGGTGGTGTTTGTCTTTGTCTATTTGTTTTATAAAAACCACCAAAAGATACAGGTTACCAATACGGTTAAGGAATTGATGGCCAATATCCTCCGAACCCGAAAAACGGTGCATTACTTTGTGTATTACAACATTGGGATGGCAGCCATCTTAATGTTTTCGGTAAACCTGTACTACTACTTCAACAAGGACAAGCTGTACCATATCCTCAAAAGCGATGAGTTTTATTCGGCAGTCCCACCAGAAACCTTCATTACGCTTAACGCCATCGGCGGATTGATCATTATTGGCTTCCTGATCTTGTTCTACTGGGTTATCTATGGCCTCTTATTGCGAAGGTTGAAGAAAAACTACAAGGAACTAAAAAAAATAGAGGTTTAACCTACACCCTCAATAACGCCACTGCCGCGTTTTGTTGAGGGCTTCCTCCTGCTCCAATTCCTCCTGCGGAATTACCTTTAGGAACGATGGATGCTGCTCGATGGCAAACTCGAGCTTTTTAACAATGTCCTCTACCGATTCCTTTTCATAATCGATTTCCAGAGGCTCCTTAATTTCCATGGTTTGCAGGATTCCCCGTTTTTTGATACGGATGCCCTTTTTGTCAAAAGACCTGCGGAAACCATCAATCACTATAGGTACCACAATGGGCTTGTTATACTTAATAATATGGGCCGTGCCCCTTCGGATGGGTTTCCAGGGGGTCGTAGTCCCTTGCGGAAAAGTAATAACCCATCCATCGTTCAATGCTTTGGAAATGCTGCTTACGTCGCTCATCTTTACTTGCCGGTTCACGTCCTTGCCCTCACTGCGCCAAGTACGATCGATACTTACGGACCCTGCATAAGCCAGAATCTTTGGAAGCAGTCCGGCTTGCATGGTTTCGCGGGCAGCCACAAAGTATAAGTTCAGTTTGGGGTTCCAGAGGTAGCCAATGTTCTTGATGTTATCCACCCGTCCCTTCAAGCTGGCATTGAACACATGAAACATGGCCACTACATCGGCAAAATAGGTTTGGTGGTTGGAAACAAAAAGCACGTTGGTTTCGGGTAGGGATTTAATGATTTCGCTTCCATCAATCTGCAATTGATTAAAACCTTTGAAACGACGGTGTGTAAGGGCTCCCATAACCCGTATGAGCCATTTTTTGAGAAATAGGTAGTGCCCGAAAGGATTCTTTTTAAACAGCCCCATGTAGCAGTTCCTCTATATTTTGTGCGGTGTTAGTTATGCCTACAGCTTGCAAAGATACTAAAAAAGCACTTTTAGATGGTTTTTTGAAGTAATTCGCGTACTTCGTTGAGCATCATGGCAGTGGCACCCCAAACCACGTGCCCTTGAAGCTTGAAGGCGGGTACTTCAATGTTTTTTGCATAGCTTGTTGAAAGGATCTGGGTAATCCGTGAGGCATCGTCCAAAAATTCGAGCAAGGGTACCTCGATGATGGCGGCGACCTCTTCTTCCTGGGCCACAAAAGAGGGAACGCTGTTCATAATGCCCAAAAAGGGATACACAAAAAAATTGCTTGGCGGGATGTATACCTTCGTCAAGGATTTTAAAACCGATACTTCCTGCATTGGCACTCCTACTTCTTCTTCAGTTTCACGTAAAGCCGTCGCCTCGAGTGATGCATCGTCCTCCTCTCCTTTTCCACCTGGGAAGCCTACTTGGGCCGAGTGGACTCCGGAATAAGTTTTTCTGAGGATCAGTACAAAGTGGGTCTCGTTCTCCCTATTGGGATAAAAGAGGCACAGTACGGCCGCTTCCTTGGCATCTTTTATTTGGGAGGCTCTTTGTTTTAGCTCCTTCAAACGCTCCATAGGGGCCATGCGAAAATGGTATGCTTCCCCCGGAAGTTCCATTTTTGGTATCTTAGCTACCCGTTTTTGAAATTCAGAAAACTGCATCAATGAAAATTAAGCTGCTTGCCTTCGTTTTGATTTTACTCTCTAGTTCTTCCTGTGAAGATAAAAAAAAGGTTTCCGATGAAAAAGCAAATACGCCACAAGAAATTGTAACGGACACCGTTCAGCAACCTGTAAAGAGTTCAGAAAAAGAAAAAGAAAAAGTACCGGAAGTACAGTACCCCATGATTACCAATAAGAATGTCGTGGCGTTTTTGACCGAATACGGGAAGAACAATCCCGAAACCAGAGTACGGATTGTCACCCAACATGGGGATATCGAGATCGAACTGTACAAAGATACCCCCCTCCACCGCGCCAATTTTATCTATTTGGTGAAGCAAAAGTACTTTGACGGCACTTTTTTCCACAGGGTGGTTCCAAACTTCATCATTCAAGGGGGAAATAGCGATAATGTTGCCACCCCAAAAAAACGCAATACGATTGGGCCCCAATACCTGCTGCCTGCCGAATTGAAAAATGGCCGCAAACATACCTACGGTACCGTTTCGGGGGCCAAAGAATACCGGGAAAACCCAGACAAGCGTACGGCTCCCTTCGAATTCTTTATTTTCTTGGGTCCCGATAAGTATACCTCCCACCTTAATGGCAACTATACCATTTTTGGACATGTGACCAAAGGCATGGATGTGGTTGAAAAAATTGCCAACCTACCCGCAGACGAGGGGGAATGGCCGCTGCAGAATGTGTATATTACCGCGACCGTTCTGGACTAGTTACATATTTTGTGTGAAATAATTGTAATCCTTAAGGATGGTATCAATAAACTGTCGATCGTAAAGTTGCGACTCTACCTGCAAGACCGATTCGACCTTTTTTCGCAATAAGTTCAATGTCTTGAAGTCGCTGCTGCTCAATGCAATATGGAAGGTCTCCTTAATAAGTCGCACATCTTTGTCGGTAAGCTTGGTGACATTCAAAAAGGTTGGTTCGTAGCTATCGCTAATCTCTTCCAGGATGGTATGGGAAATTTTCAGTTTGTTCTTGGTACTAATAACCACGGTTCCGGCAGCCATATCGCCCAACCGCTGTCTTTTTTCAGAAAAAATAGTAGTCAACAACCCAATAGACCCCAAGAACATCCATAGATCGACAATCCGCAACATCCATAGGGTAAGGTAATTGGACCAGTGCACCGGGCTTCCGTCCATCTTTACGACCCGGGTTTTAAGAATCATCTTCCCTACGGTTTGCCCATTGAAAAGAATGTGCATGTAGAGCGAATAAAACATAACGGGCAACAACAAGAACTGTTGGAGTCCAAACACCGTCCATCGATCGCTGAATGCCGCCCCCAAAAGATCGGTAATGATTTCGATAACGTAGAAGTACAGGAAGAAGAGGAACAAATCGATGAAGAAGGCCAAAATGCGCTCACCCACATTCACGATTTTATAATTTAAATTGACGTTTTGCGCCGTATGTATTGCTAAATTTGCCATGTAAAAGCAAGTGTTTATATTTAACAAAAATATTCCTAGATGCGAGAAGCCGCTTTCGTGAAGCAAAATAAGGAAAAATGGATTGCTTTTGAAAAAGCCATCACCTTGAATTCAAAAATAGCCCCTGATGCCTTGGCCGATCATTACATTCACCTCACCAACGATTTGGCTTACGCCCAGACCTATTTTCCCGAAAGCAAAACCTTACAGTACCTCAACTCCTTGGCGAGTCAGGCGCATCAAAAAATCTATCGCAACAAAAAAGAAACCAAAAACAGAATCGTTTCTTTTTGGAAATACGAGTTCCCGCTTTTCTTCGTTCAATACCACAAAACGCTGTTTTACACCTTTTTGATCTTTGTATTGGCCACCTTTATTGGGGCTATCTCTACCTACTATGACGATTCGTTTGTGCGTCTCATATTAGGAGATGGGTATGTGAACGAAACCTTGAGCAATATTGAAAAAGGCGATCCCATGGCCATCTATAAGAGCGGTGGTGAAATAGGCACCTTTTTGGGCATTACGATCAATAACATCCGCGTCGCCATGCTCGCTTATGCATTTGGGGTAATGATATCCATTGGAACCGGGTGGGTGCTCTTCAGCAATGGGATTATGCTGGGATCCTTCATGACCTTCTTCTACAATCGCGGTTTGCTGTTTGAAGCTTCCAAATCGGTTTGGCTGCACGGCACTATTGAAATATCGGTCATTGTCATTGCCGGCTGTGCGGGTATTGTTATGGGCAATAGCATTTTGTTCCCAAAAACCTATTCCAGAATGGTTTCATTTGTGAAAGGGGCCAAAGACGGACTAAAGATTGTTTTGAGTACCATTCCGTTTTTCATTATCGCAGGCTTTATAGAGGGTTTCATTACGCGCTACAGCTCCATGCCCGTGCCCTTGGCATTGACAATTATATTTGCATCCTTAGCCTTGATTGTCTATTATTACGTGATCTATCCGATACAACTGAACAGAAAACATGCAGCAGACCCACATTGACCTCAAACAGCGAAGGGATTTAGGAAGCATCATCTCGGTCTATTTTGATTTTTTCAAAATGAACCTCAAACCCTTTCTCAATACCTTCATCCAGTATAATGGCTTTTTTGTACTGGGTTTTTTGGGCATCAGCTACATGATGGTTACAGGTTTTGTTGGACTATTCCGCAGCAGGTATCCTTATAACGAGACGTACAGCTCTGGAAACGAATCCCTTCTTTGGCTGGGGTTTTTGGGGTTTATTTTATTACTGATCGTAACCGGGATTCTCAATTACAGTCTTGCAGCCTCCTATACCATTCGCTATGAAGAGCATCCAGAGGAACTCCCTTCCAAAAAAAGTGTGTGGGCTTTGGTTTCTAAAAATTTAGGGGGCATTTTTTTGTTTGTGGTCTTAATGATTTTGCTCTACATACCGGTTATCATTGTGAGTGTTATCGTATCGATTATTCCGGTTGTAGGCATGTTGGGGCAATACATTATAAGTTTGGGTTTTACGGCATGGATGGGCATTTCTTTTGCTGCGATGCTGCACCAAGGAAAAAGTGTAACTGATGCCCTTGGGGAAGGATGGCGGCTAATAGGAAAGGGGTTCTGGAAAAGCATTCTTGCCAATCTTGTCATTTCATTTTTACTTTTTTTACTGCTGATGGTCGTATTGATGGTACCAGGCATCATAATTGGAATTTACGCCTATTTTTCATTGGAAAGCGGGGTCGATTTGTCCGAATCGCCTTTTGCCACGGTAGTTTGGACCCTAGCTTTGAGCATTCTATTGCTATTGTTTGCCTTCAATCAGTCGCTTTCGCAGTTCATCAACAGTATTTTGTATTACAACCTCTACGAGGAGATGTACAATGAAGCCGCCCGCAAACGCATTGAACAAATAGGTGTCAGTGAATAAGATTTTTGCCATAGCACTCTTTTTATTGACGTTTGTTGACGCCAAGGCCATGGTTTCGGATAGCCTAACCATTAAAGTGGACAGTACCCGAATAGAAGCAAGGCAATTCCCCAAAAACCTCTCGGACAAATACAACGGCAGCGATTTCCAGTACGATACCTCCATTGAAGGTGAGGCGCAAAATTTTATCACCCGCGCCATTTATTGGTTTTTCAGGAAAATCGGAGAACTTTTTGGTGTCGATGTGGATCCCGGCACCCTGAAAGTGCTTGAATTGATTATTTATGTGGTGCTAATTGTTTTTGGAATTTACCTAGTAACCAAACTTTTGATGGGGAAAGGTTCAGGTGGGATGTTCGGGAAAAAAGATACCTCACTCTCCAGCTTTAACATTCGTGAGGAGGCTATTGAAGCCATCGACTTTGACCAACTGATAGCGCAGGCTATGGTGCAAAAGGATTACCGATTGGTCGTGCGTTACCAATTCCTGAAAGTCCTTCAGGAACTGTCCAATGCCTCCCTCATCTCTTGGCATTTTGAAAAAACCAACAGCGATTACTACCATGAAATCGAAAACCCGGCTTTAAAGGAGGATTTTCGGAAGGTTTCCTATTTGTACGACCATGTTTGGTATGGGGCCTTCGACCTGGATGAAGCGCACTACAACAGTGCCCAACACCGTTTTGATGAAATAAAGCAGCACCTCAAAAATGCTCGATAAACGATCCCGAAATATCGTCATTGCCCTTGGGGTGGTCATTTTGGGAATCCTGATCACCGAGGTGGTTCGTCCACGCCCCTTGGACTGGCGCCCCAATTATACCATTTCTGGCAAAGTGCCCTTGGGCTGCTATGTGCTGTTTGAAGAACTGGAAAACCTGCTGGATGCCCCGGTAGAGGAGGTTACCAAAGATCCCTACGAGTTTCTTACGGAAGGTACCTACAAGCAAAATTCCACCTACATGCTCATCAACAATTGGTATTATTTGGACGAATCGCAAGTGGAAGCCCTGTACCAATATGTTTCAGAGGGCAACACGGTTTTTCTCTCAGCCCATCAGTTTGGCAACTTTCTATCTGATACACTGAAGACGGAGGTCCAGACCAATTACGATCTTCTGGAGGAACGGGTTTCCCCTCAATTCCTGAACCCTGTTTTTTCAAAAGACACTGCCATTGTGTACGAAAAGGCAGTACGTAAGTCGTATTTCACAAAATTAGATACGCTCCATGCCAAGGCGTTGGGCTATTTTGAATTGGAAGGCAAAGAACCCTTGTCCGAGCTGAACTTTATTTCGGTATCGGTGGGAAAAGGGCAATTTTTGATGCATACCCTTCCTGAAGCTTTTTCCAACTATTACCTGTTAAACCATAATGAATCCTATGCTGCGCGCTTGCTTTCCTATGTGGATACCGAACAGGTGTATTGGGATTCCTATGTGAAGTCGGGTAAAAAAGTAGTAACCTCTCCCCTTCGTTTCATCCTTCAGGAACCTGCCCTAAAATGGGCTTTTTACACGGCATTGGTTGGATTGCTCGTATTTTTGCTCTTCACGGCAAAGAGGGAACAGCGCATCATTAAAGTGATTAAACCCCTCGAAAACAGCTCGGTTGAATTTACCAAAACCATTGGCCATTTGTATTTACAACATAAAGACTATACCGATATCATTGCCAAAAAAATCAATTACTTTTTGGATGGCATCCGAACCCAATACTTCTTGGACACCCAAAAGCTGGATGAGGAATTTGTGAGGAAATTAGCGATGAAAAGTGGTAAAAGCCTTGAAAAATCCAAAACACTAATCGAATTGATTCGCCGTCTAAAAGAAAAAACATGGCATAGCGAAAACGATTTGATGCTATTGGATAAAACCATTGACGAATTTAAGTACTAATTTATGGAAGAACAACAAGAAACCCCATTGGAGTTTAACGCACGGATTGACCTCAAAAACCTTCAGGAGGCCGTAGCAAAAATCAAGGCCGAAATGGCCAAGGTCATTGTAGGACAAAACGAAATGTTGGAAATGCTTATCGTCTCCATCCTTTCAGATGGGCATTCGCTCATTGAAGGGGTACCCGGTGTGGCCAAAACCATCACGGCCAAACTATTGGCCAAGACCATGGATGTGGGTTTTAGCAGGATCCAGTTCACCCCCGATTTGATGCCCAGTGATATTTTGGGAACTTCGGTCTTTAACGTAAAAAACAATGAGTTTGAATTCAAAAAAGGGCCCATCTTTTCGAACATCATCCTAATTGATGAAATCAATCGTGCCCCAGCCAAAACCCAGGCAGCACTTTTTGAGGTGATGGAAGAACGGCAAATTACCATGGACGGACAAAAGTATGCCATGCAGCCCCCTTTCTTGGTGTTTGCCACCCAGAACCCCATAGAACAGGAAGGCACCTATGCCCTTCCCGAAGCACAACTGGACCGCTTCCTTTTTAAAATCAATGTACCGTACCCCAACGCCATGGAAGAACTCCAAATTCTCGAAAACGAGCACCATAGGGAAAATAGGGGGGCCTTAGATCTGGTTGGACCTGTATTGACAGCCGCACAAATAGCCGAATACCAAAAAACCATCAAAAAAATATTGATCGAAAACAACTTACTGAAATACATTGCCGCCATTACAGACAATACGCGGGCCAATGCCAATTTGTTCTTGGGCGCCTCACCACGGGCATCCCTGGCCATCATGAACGCCTCCAAAGCTCTAGCAGCCATGAATGGTAGGGACTTTGTAACCCCGGACGATATCAAAAAAGTGGCTCCTTCTATTTTGAGGCACCGAATTTTATTGACTCCCGAACGGGAAATGGAAGGCTTTACGGCCGATAAAGTAGTACACCAAATTATGGAAACCATCGAAATTCCGAGGTAGATGAAACGCTTGATCAGAAGCTTATACTTAAACAAACGGCTCTTTGCCATCCTCATTATATTGGCCGTTTTGTTTTTGTTTTCCTTTTTTGTCCCCAATCTTTTTGGAACCCTAAAGCTGCTGTTCTATGCCCTACTGATTCTTGTTTGCTTCGACGCCTTTTTGTTGTATCAAAACCGCAAGGGGATGCAAGCTTCCCGCCTGCTGCCGGATAAACTTTCCAACGGCGATGAAAATGACATCACAATCCGAATTCAAAATACGTATCGATTCAAGGCATCCATTAAGATCATTGATGAATTGCCCATTCAATGGCAACGGCGGGATTTTAGGATTTTCAGTATACTGGAACCCTCTAGGGAAAAAGCATTCCATTATCAAGTGCGGCCCACGGAACGTGGAGAATACCACTTTGGGAATCTAAACGTATTTGTTTCCACGGCCTTGGGCTTGGTGGCCCGTAGGCAACAGTTTGCCGCCGAGGCCATGGTGCCCAATTACCCTTCGTTCCTTCAACTAAAAAAGTATGATTTTGTGGCCTTTTCCAACCGACTGAAATTTTTTGGACTCAAGAAAATACGCCGCATAGGCCACACCATGGAATTTGAGCAAATCAAGGAATACATCGCAGGGGATGATGTAAGGAATATCAACTGGAATGCCACAGCCAAAAAGGGGGAACTGATGGTGAACCAATTCCAAGACGAAAAATCGCAACCCGTCTACTCGGTTATCGACAAAGGCCGTGTTATGAAAATGCCTTTCAATTACCTGAGCTTGCTGGATTATGCCATCAACGCCTGTTTGGTCATTTCAAACATTGCCCTAAAAAAACAGGACAAAGCAGGAATGTTTTCTTTTTCAAGAAAAGTGGAAGACCAAGTCGTGGCGCAGCGCAAAGGTTCCCAAATGAACTTGATCTTGGAAACCCTTTATAATATTGAAACCGATTTTGCCGAAAGTGATTTTTCACGGTTGTACGTCGAAATCAAACGAAAAATCAAACAGCGTAGCCTCCTACTGCTCTACACCAATTTTGAAACCCTCGACGCGCTACACCGGCAATTGCCCTACTTGCAGGCAATTAACCGCACCCATTTGCTGGTGGTTATTTTTTTCCAAAATACCGAATTGATAGCCTTTTCAAAGGAGAAAGCAACGAGCACACAAGCCATTTTTGAAAAAACCATCGCCGAAAAATTTATTTATGAAAAGAAGCTTATCGTAAACGAGTTGAACAAATACGGCATCCAAACCATCCTCACCCCCCCGGAAGATTTGACGGTAAACACCATTAACAAGTACCTGGAAATCAAAGCCAGGGGCCTTCTCTAGATACTGCTATTTTACATTTCAGGAATGTCATTCAACAGTTGGGTAGTATTTATCTGGAAATACCCGCTCCATTTTGGACTTTTGAGGTGAAGATAATGTCATCAACCTTAAAAATTCAAAATATGAAAACTATCGTTACCCTAGCAGCCCTTTTATTTGTAACACATTTGGCTTCTGCTCAAAACAATGTTGCATCAGATTTGAGTGAATCCGACCGGGGAATTACCATTACCGTTGAAGTCCCAGTTATGGCAACGGAGGGAATCATCATTGCCGGTCTGTACGATGAAAACACGTTTATGAAAGCAGCTCCTTTACAAGGTACCGAAAGTGCTATCAATGATGGAAAGGCCGTTTTAACATTCAGTAATGTAAGCCCTGGTACCTATGGTATCACATTATTTCTGGACAAAAATGGAAACCATACCATGGATTTCGAACCCAACGGAATGCCCAAGGAAATGTATGGCGTATCCAACAACGTCATGAATTATGGCCCACCACAATGGAAGGATGCCCAGTTTGAGGTAGGAACGGAACCAATCAAAATGGAAATTCGGCTATAGGCTAAAGCCGTTACTGAAAAATCCGGCTTAAAGCCGGATTTTTTTATAAACAAAATCTTCTGCAATTTAAAAATCGATAATCAAAGTTTATAAAATTTGTACTTTTGTGAAAAGGCCCTCAACATGACCATAACCCAGTTGAAATATGTTCTGGCAGTTGCCGAACACCAAAACTTCACCAAGGCAGCAGAAAAAACCTTTGTGACACAACCAACTTTAAGCATGCAAATCCAGAAGCTTGAGGAAGAGTTGGACATCCTCATCTTCGATCGGAGTAAAAAACCCATCGAGTTGACACCTGTAGGGAAAAAAATCGTGAACCAGGCAAAGAACATCGTGAATGAAGCCGAACGCATGCAAGATGTGGTAGACCAGGAGAAAGGATTTATTGGGGGAGAGTTCCGCTTGGGGATCATCCCTACCATTATGCCTACCCTATTGCCCATGTTCCTTAAAACCTTTGCAACAAGATATCCCAAGGTACAATTGAAGATTGAAGAATTGTCCACCGAAGAAATCATTCACAAACTCTCGGAAGGACACCTGGATGCTGCCATTGCCGCAACGCCCCTTCATTTGGATAAGATCAAGGAGCGGGCATTGTATTACGAACCCTTTGTGGGGTACATTCCCGAAAGTCATCGGTTGTTTCAAATGAAGAAGATTGCATCGTCCGATTTGGACATTGACGATATTCTTTTGTTGGAAGACGGGCATTGTTTTCGGGACGGGGTGATTAATCTCTGCAAGGCTTCCAAAAACTTCAACCACGATACCTTCCAACTAACAAGTGGCAGCTTTGAGACCCTCATTAAACTTTCCCATGAGGGATTGGGGATGACCTTATTGCCCTACATGCATACTTTGGATTTGAGTGAAAATCAACAGAAGCACCTCCGCTATTTTGAGGATCCACCTCCCGCCAGGGAAGTGAGTATCATTTATCCGAAAAGTGAGTTAAAGCTTCAAATTATTGATGCGCTGTACCAAATAATTTCGGGCGTTGTGAGGGGTGCCATCCGGTTTCAGGACGTTAAGATTATCAGTCCTGTTTCATCCTAATAAAACCTAAGGCATTAGGTAAGATACAGTCCGTTTCGTAACGAGACGAGTTTGAAAAGTGCGCAGTAGGCATTTTAAAAAAAGCCTCCGGATGGAGGCTTTTTTATTATTCGTTTAAATAGATTAGACATTGGTTTAACTGTGGGTTCTGCTGGATAAGGGAATTGATCCAAATTTTAAGTTCCTCAATTTCGTGGGGAAGGAGCCTTTGGAGGGCTTTTTTCAACTCCTTGCAGAACAGGTTTACATCAAAACTCACTTTTTTTAGCACTGCCTTGGTGTAGTCAAACATTGCTCTAGCCATAGTTAAGTAATTAGAGTTAGGTTAAGTAGTAGTATCTATAGGCAAGAATTTTTAATTTAACGCTACTAAATATAGCAAAAAAATTGGATGAATTGATTTTGACCCAAAAAAATGCATGCTAAAAATATCTTAAAATCCCTAACCCTTAGGTTTTACGGTCCATTCAAACCAAAACCGGGAAACCGTATCCCCTTGTGCGTCAATTCCTTCAGAAGCCATCCAACAGGTTTGTCCTTCACCGGTTTCCATGGCTTTTTGGATGGTTTCCTTTATGGCCAATCCATCGGTAGAGGTAAAAGTGATAAGGCCTCGTGCTTTTTTGGTGAATTCGGCTTTGTTATGTGCCACAAGCATGGAAATGGGCTTTCCAGTTTCTTGAATATACGCCATCACCAAAGCCCCGGTACTCAACTCGGCAGCCATGCCCTGTACGGCCCAAAAAAGGGACTTAAATGGATTTTGATTGATCCAGCGGTGCTTTACGGTTGTGGTACAAGCAGTTTCGGAAATACTTTTTACCCGAACCCCGCAAAAGTACACCGAAGGGAGTTTGAATAAGGTGAATAGATTGATTTTTCTTGAGTTGAGTTGCATCGAAGCACTTGATTCTATAATTTCAAAAATTTTCGGATCGCTAATTTCCCTTCAGAACGAATTTCAACAAAGTAAAGCCCTTTTGATAAATGGGATACTTCCAGCTTATTGGTGCTTTGGTATTCACCTACTAAAATTCCCTGCCTGGAATAAATTGCAACCTTTTCGATGGGGAGTGTCGTTTGAAGGATTAAAATTTCATTAGCAGGATTTGGATACAATAAAATTGCATTTGTAAAAAAATTATTCAATCCAAGCTCGCAATTTTCGCTAAAAATGACATTCCCGTCATAACACCAACCACTTGCAAAAAAGGGATCACACTCTGGGTACGTGGCATTTTCGTCATCAACCTGTATGCAAAAAAGCTCTGGATTATCATGAGCAGCCATTGCAAAAAGAGAGGTGTTATTCCCATTTTTGACATTTAAGGAATTTAAATTGTTTTGATGACAATACAAATACCCGAGGTTATGATTACTGGACACATCCAAGCCCGTCAATTGATTTTCATTGACAGAAAAAAAAGTTAAATTCCCATTTAAAGAAACATCAATTTCAGTTAGCTGGTTTCTATCAATGTAGAAATAGGCCAGCATATTATTTTGGGAAACATCTATTTGAGAAATACTATTGTTTGTCAACCATAAATTTTCAAGATTCACATTATGCGAAACATCCAAACCGGTGAGTAAATTATCCATCGCTTCCAATTCGACGAGTTGAATATTTTGAGTTACGTCCAAACTGGCAATTTCATTAACGGAACAAAAGAAGGAGGTTAAATTTGTATTGTTTGTTATATCAATAGCGGTTAAAAGGTTAGAATCGACCACAAGCGTTTGAAGGTGCAGGTTCTGGGAAACATCGATATTCGAAATTTCATTAAACCCACATTTTAAAATTTCCAAGTTTGGATTTTCAGAAACATCCAAGCTGGTGAGTTGGTTAAAGAGGCACGTAAGTTCCAACAGATTTGTACTTGTGGGAAGCAACAAGGACTGCAAATCGTTGTTATTGCAATACAATTTGATTAAGCTTGCATTTTGAGACAGATCCATATCGGAAATTTGCTGGCCAAAGATATCAAGCCATTCCAGATTGCCAAAACTTGCTATGCCTTCAATTGATTGGATATTATCAGTAAAGAGCAAATCTATTTGGATGCCCAAAACCGATTCAGCCTCACTTACCTGAATTTGACCATCATCATTAAGATCAACATCATCCTCTGGTATTCCATCACCATCAAAATCTGCCACATTGTAATTAACTAAAACAAATCTAAATATTGGGTCTGGAATATTTACATCCTGCGCTTGGGAATAAGAAATTCCAAATATGAAAGCCACTAAACTTAAAAGACACTTTATTTTCATAATCGCCTATTCATAGGGACTCCCCCCTATTGACTGCTAATATATTCAAAATAGTCCAATAATTATTTTGTTAAAGTACTGTTAATTTTAAGTACCTTGCGTAACATAATACCATCCTTTAGACATATATTTGCATAAGAAATTAATGTGTCATGGAAACAACTCCAACCGAAAACCACAAAAACATCGCCGCGTTGATCCACATTTCAACCTTTACCAAGTACTTTTTCCCCTTAGCGAATTTCTTGGCGCCCCTGGTTTTGTGGAGTACCAACAAAGAAAAACCCTTTGTGGTAGAGCACGGCAGACAGGCCCTTAATTTTCAGCTAAGCATTCTTTTGTACAGTTTGGCCATCGGGATACTTTGCTTCCCTTTCTTTGTATTATTTGCTGCCGACTTTGTTTCCTTGATCGACGCCATCGACCGTCATTCAAACCACATAACCATGAATGATATCCAGAATCTATCTGGATTACTCATCTTGTTTTTCGTTGCCGTGGTTTTTTTGCTCGGACTTTTTGTTTTTGAGCTTTACGCAGTTATTTCGGCCACGGTTCATGCCAACAGAGGACTGCTATACCGCTATCCATTAAGTATTTCATTCATCAAATCATCATACCCCGAACCGGTCGGGGCCCAAAATCAATCAAAAAATGAGCACGTTAGTTAATATGTTGCTGGCAGCAGTGATGACCTTCCTTCATTTAGGCGAACTTCCCTCGGGAAAAGTTACCTACACTGGGTTGGAGGAAACCTGCGATCAGCAATGGCAACAGCTGAAACCTCAAAACTATGTTACCAAAGAGGAATTGTTGTTGCAATTAAATGAGAGAACCTTATGAAAATCGAAAACACCAAAGCGCAAATGCGAAAGGGCGTCCTAGAGTACTGCATCCTCTCCATCCTCAAAGATGGGGAAGCCTACACCAGCGACCTCCTAGAGACCCTGAAAGATGCAAAAATGCTGGTAGTTGAGGGTACGGTGTATCCCCTACTTACCCGACTTAAAAATGCGGGGCTGCTCAACTACCGTTGGGAAGAGTCTACCAGTGGCCCACCCCGTAAATATTACGGACTAACCGAAACTGGAAAATTATTTTTAAAGGAATTGAATACCACCTGGAGCGAGTTGCAAGAGGCGGTGCATAGAGTAACTACCGAAAAAACCACAAAATGAACAAGACAGTCAATATCAATCTAGCGGGAACTTTTTTCCACATCGATGAAGACGCTTTTGTAAAGCTTCAAAAATACCTCGATGCCATCAAGAAATCGCTCAGCGACCCCCAGGGAAGCGATGAGATTATCCGCGATATCGAAGCCCGGATTGCCGAACTCTTCTCCGAAAAATTAGAGCGAAGCACCCAGGTGGTCACCGTAAAGGAAGTGGATGAAGTGATTGCCGTAATGGGGCAGCCCGAAGACTATGCCGTGGATGAAGAGCTTTTTGAAGACACCCCAAAATCGCAAAAGCGAAGCAGGTCCGGACACAAACAATTGTTCCGTGACGTGGACAACAAATACATCTCGGGGGTTTCCTCCGGCTTGGGCCACTATTTGGGCATCGATGCCATCTGGATCCGATTGATTTGGGTATTCCTAACCTTGTTTTCGGGAGGAACAACCATCTTTATCTACATCCTATTTTGGATCTTGGTCCCTGCTGCGGAAACCACTTCGGACAAGCTAAAAATGACGGGGGAACCCATCAATATTTCGAACATTGAAAAAAAGTTCAAGGAAGGATATGAAAACGTCGCGGAAAAAGTAAAAAACGCCGACTTTGACAAATACGGGCAAAAGGTAAAAAGCACCACTTCGGGCTTTTTCGATACGCTAGGGCATATTCTTCTTACACTCTTTAAAGTATTTGTCAAATTTTTGGGAATCATTGTCATTATTGTCTCACTTAGTGTACTTGTGGGGCTGATCATTTGGCTTTTTGCCGCAGGGTCTATAGGCTTCTGGGGACATCATGAATTGATGGATTACTACCACATGGTCGATATCACCAACGCCCCGATATGGCTAATCTCGTTACTGTTTTTCTTTGCCGTAGGGATTCCATTCTTTGTATTGTTCATCCTTGGGCTTAAGCTATTGGTGAGCAACCTAAAATCCATTGGATTGGCGGCCAAGATTTCCCTTTTCGTGGTTTGGATTGCCTCCATTGTAGGACTGAGCGTCATTGGCTTTAACCAGTTTACGGAACGGGCTTACGAAGGTGAATCCTTTGTAGAGGAATCGCTTCCCATTCGAAACGGAGATACGCTTTCCATCAAAATGGTTTCCAACGAACGCTATGAGTACAATGCACACCGAAGAGGACGCTTGAATATTGAATACAATGAGAATGGCGACAAAATCATTTATTCTACCAATATACGCCTCATTGTGCGCGCTACGGAAGATTCCATTGGAAGGATTTTAATCAACAAAAAAGCACAGAGCCACGATTTTCTCAGTGCCAAATCCAGGGCCGAAGCCATCAACTACAGCTATGCGCTCGAAGAAAACAAACTGCTACTCGATGCCTACCTCACTACCGATATTGAAAATAAATACCGGGATCAAGAGGTGGAAGTCATCGTATACCTACCCATTGGCAGTATCTTGTATGCCGACTCCAATACCTATTCGTTCCACAGCAACGATTACTACCACAGGGACCTTTTGCACCATGGGGACGAATCGCATTACTTGTTGATCGAAGATGGAACCACACACTGCCTGGACTGCCCCGAAGAGGAGACCGAATCGTGGGAAGAGGATGTAAAAGCGGCCCATGATCCGGAAACAGTCATCGACACGCTTCATACCCTACAAAAAGATACTTTACAATAATCATCAATCAAAAACGAACATTATGAAAACCACAAAAACCACATTAATCTTGCTCCTTGCCATGGTTGCAACAAGTTGTCACTTTGATATCAACTTTGGGCAGGAAAATGGCAACGGCAATGTTGTTACCGAAGAACGCCCCGTCAAGGATTTTAGCGCAGTTCACGGCAGTGCCGGAGTAGACGTATATTTAACGGAAGGGGCTGAAAACAAAGTTGTAGTAGAAGCTGATGAAAACCTGTTGGACATCATCACCACTTCGGTAGAAGGAAATACTTTGGAAATTTCTACGGAAAAAAGCATTGGCCGCTCCAAATCGAAAAAAGTTCACGTTACTTACAAAAAACTGGAAAGCATTGAAGCCAGCAGTGGAGCCGATGTTATTGGAAATTCGGTAGTGAAAAGTGAAACCCTTTCATTAAAAAGTAGTAGCGGGGCCGATCTGGAAGTCGAAATCCTTGCCAAGGAACTTTATGCAAAAACCAGTAGTGGGGCCGATCTCCGGATTTCGGGAAAAGCAAACCGCTTGGTGGCCGATGCCTCCAGTGGCAGCGATCTTAAAGCACGGGAATTGGAAGTTATTTCCTGTAAAGCCGAAGCCAGTAGTGGGGCCGATATTGCCGTGAGTGTTAAAAGTGAAATAGAGGCCCGGGCTTCCAGTGGAGGAGATATTCAATACTTTGGGAACCCATCGGATGTATCCGTAAAGGATGGGGTTTCCGGAAGTGTACGGAAAATGTAATCAGCAACCTAACCAACCCTTAAGCCCGAGGTGGAGTCCATAGCACTTCGGGCTTTTCTTTTTCCTATGAAAAAAGCATTCTATACCTTATTTACCGTGTGCACCATGGGTGCCGCACAAGCGCAAATTGCTACCGATTCGGAACTTTACCAAACATTGAAAGCAAAGGACAGTGTATTGTTTGAGGAAGTCTTCAATAAGTGCCACTTCAACTTGTTGCACGACCTCATCGATCCCAATTTGGAATTTTTTCATGATCAGGGCGGTCTTCAAAACTACGATCAATTTGTAAAAGCAGTTAAGGAAAATATCTGCTCAAACCCAGAAGTAAAACCCATCCGCAAATTGGTGGAAGGTAGTTTAAGTGTTTTTCCTTTGTACGATGAAGGCAAACTGTATGGAGCCATTCAAATGGGTGTCCATGATTTTTATTTGCAACGACCCGAAATGCCCTTGCAATTTACTTCGGAGGCAAAATTTATCCATACTTGGTTATTGGAAGAAGGCACATGGAAACTTTACACGGTACTGAGTTTTGACCATGTTTCAAAAAAACAAGAACCAAAATACCGTTAAAAAATTACTTCTTCAACATTATGGCGCATTGAGTTAAGCTTCCACTTCCTCTTTACTTTCCACAGCGGCTAGGTACCGTTCGGCATCCAAGGCGGCCATACACCCAGTTCCAGCAGCGGTAACCGCTTGACGGTACTCCTTATCCTGAACATCCCCACTGGCAAAAACCCCAGGTTTGTTGGTTTTGGTAGATTTTCCTTTGGTAATTATGTAACCGGTATCGTCCATGTCGATCTGGCCTTTGAAGATTTCTGTATTGGGTTTATGCCCAATAGCCACGAAAAATCCGGTAATGGCAATTTCTTTTTTCTCGCCAGTTTCATTATTGATCATCCGAAGACCTTCGACCACTTGGTCACCCAACACTTCATCTACTTCTGTATGATACAGTACCTCCAAATTTTTGGTAGCACTGACACGGTGCTGCATGGCTTTGGAGGCACGCATTTCACCTTTTCGTACCAGCATGGTTACTTTGTTGCAAATATTGGCCAAGTAAGTTGCTTCTTCAGCAGCGGTATCACCACCTCCAACGATGGCCACATCCTGTCCCTTGTAAAAAAACCCATCACAAACAGCACAGGCAGAAACACCTCCTCCGCGCAAACGCTGCTCACTTGGAAGACCTAGGTACTTTGCCGTAGCCCCAGTAGCTATGATAATAGTTTCAGCTTCGAGATGCTTGGACTGGTCTACAGTAACCTTGTGAATACCGCCTTGTGCATCGCTCAATTCCACTGCGGTGACCATTCCTATTCGCACTTGTGTTCCAAATCGTTCTGCTTGTTGCTGTAGTTGAACCATCATGGTGGGGCCATCCACCCCATCAGGATATCCTGGAAAATTATCGACCTCTGTAGTGGTGGTCAACTGGCCACCTGGCTCCATTCCTGTATACATTATAGGTTTCAAATCGGCTCGAGCTGCATAAATAGCTGCAGTGTAACCCGCAGGGCCAGAACCTATAATCAAGCATTTAATGCGTTCAATCGTTTCGGGCATGGTGTATTAACTTCAAATTTTAATGGTATAAAAGTAGGAACTTTCAAAATAAACTTGCGGAAAAAGTTATTAAGAATTGTTATCAAAGCATTGTGGTTTCCAATGATTTCAGGTGCTTGAATCCGTGGCATGCACAAGCAAGTTAAAAACCCCAATTTTTTAATAGCATTCGCTTTTGAATCCTTTAGGAATCTTTCGTATCTTTTGATCAATCCTTTAGACCGATGCAACCAGTAAACTATTTTCAAATCCTCTGTGTGTTTTTTAGCCTAAGTTTCTGCACTTCCATCCATGCACAGACCTATTCCAACGACTACATCAAAAATCAAATAAGCCTCTATAAAACTGATGAACGTGGCCCATACCGTGACATTCGATGGTTTTGTGAAGATGGTAGCATACGCCAGCCCAAAGATCCTTGTCCAAATGCTATTGGTCCTGGGGTGCAACACGCTCGATATAAGGAAGTTGTTGAAAAAATTGGAGAGAAAGAACATGTTTTTTTGGGGCAAATCCTTGCCTATACCAGTAAAGAAGCGCTTTGGGACGAAAATTACCAACAATCCCGTCTCAAACAATACCAATTGGGAAAATACCTTTACAGTGTGGCCAATGGTTGGGTTTTGGAAAAAGCACAATACTATCGAGGAGCCATACAAGTTGAGGATGAAGAAGCTGCTGGGAAAGACTTTTTCAAATGGGTATTGGGAGATGACTCCAAAATACGGAGAAAATTCTTTTTGATCCGTGAATCCCTTAAAGACGTGCCACACTCTGGCGACAGTAACCTAGCCCAATTGATGCGAAGTCAATCCAAGACCATCAGCGATGAGCTTCCTCTTTTTATGGGCTTGCGCATCAAAATCCATGGACAGCCCGATGAAGGAGATATTGAAAAAGTAAAAGTTTTTCAACAGAAAAACCAATCCAAAATTTCCGGTTCAGTCTACAAACAAATTGACGATTTGATTGCTACCATGAACCAATTCTACAATCCCATAGACGGCTCCAAGATTGCCGAGAAAACTGACAAAGTCACTAATGCATCCCTTAAGCAAAACCTGGATAGTTTTCAAAAAAACACCGACTTTAAGGACCCTGCATCAGTTATCGAGAAAGGCGCCCAGCTTTTGTTGGAATTGCGTGAAAACCTTACTGCTGAAAAAAATGTATTGGGACGTTTGCAACTTTTGGACCGCTCATTGAAAGTGGAATCCTTGATATTCAAGGAGGCTCTGCGATGGGAGCCAAAAACATTGGAAGAACTCATTCAAAAAATCTATTACCTAGGGATGGCCAACGCCGGAACCGGAAGCATTGAACTTTGGGAATGGGAAACGATTGAGCCTGTATTAAGACCAAAAAAAAATGAAACTTTAAGTCTGGGGACGCTTACAGAACTCCTCGAAACAGCGCGTGGTGAAGTGGAATGGGGTGCTTCCATGGTAAAGGCCTTATATCTTGAAACGGTAAATCGCTATGACGGTTTTGAACCCAAAAGCCGTAATTTTATTGACGATCGCATTAGAGGGTCCCTATTATTGGCTCTTGGCAAAAGTGTTGCTGAATTGGGCCATTTTTTGACAAATGAGGCCCAGTTGAAAAATTCCCTGCTGGATTTTTCAAATACCACCTCCTTTAGGGGGCTTAATCCCGGTTATGCATTTGGAGAATTGGAAGTTGTGGAAGGTAATCCCGAATCGGTTGAAGTTGTTTCCAATAAAATATACATCTTCCAACGTCCTCCATCCGATTTGAAGCCCGTCGCCGGAATTGCAACTGTAGAGGAAGGAAACATGGTTTCGCATGTGCAACTGCTCGCTAGAAATTTAGGAATTCCAAACATGGCCCTATCTGCGGAAGATCTTAAAAGACTGAAGAAATTTGATGGCCAAAAGATTTTTTATGCCGTTTCCAATAAAGGAACCGTCATCATGAAGCTTGAAGCAGACATGACCTTAGAGGAGAAAAAACTTTTTGAGCGAAAAGAACGGAAAGAGGAAAAAATCGAAGTTCCCGTTCAAAAAATGCAATTGAACGTGACCCATGTACTCAATATGCGGGAAGTTGATGCCGCTTCGTCTGGAATCGTTTGTGGCCCCAAGGCAGCCAATTTGGGACAACTTAAAAAAATGTTTCCAGAACATGTAGTAGAGGGACTGGTCATCCCTTTTGGTATTTTCAGGAGCCACATGGACCAACCCATGCCTGGACAGGCTACTACCTATTGGGAATACCTTACCAAAGCCTTTGAAGAAGCCGATCAAAAGCGAAATTCTGGATCCGATGAAAGTGCTATCGAACTTTTCCTCTTGGAAAGACTTGCAGTACTCAGAGAGGCTATAAAAGACATGCCTCTCCGAACCGATTTCAAAAGTGAATTGGAGCATCGGTTTCAGGAAGTGTTCAAAGCTCCGATGGGGAAAGTTCCCGTATTTTTAAGAAGTGATACCAACATGGAAGATCTAAAGGATTTCACCGGGGCCGGATTAAACCTTACCCTTTTCAATGTTGTGGATTCAAATAAAATTTGGGAAGGCATTAAATCGGTTTGGGCATCGCCTTATTCAGATCGAAGTTTCAAGTGGCGGCAAAAGTACCTATCCAATCCTGAAAATGTATTTCCTTCCATCCTTATCATCCCAAGTGTGGATGTAGATTACAGTGGGGTCATGATTACAAAAGGAATTCGATCTGGAATCAATGAAGACATCACGGTAGCCTTTAGCAGAGGGGCCGGCGGAGCTGTGGACGGGCAAATTGCCGAAACCTATTTGATTCGAATGGACGAAAGCTACCAACTTTTGTCACCTGCCAGGGAGCCTTATTACAATTCCCTTCCATTGGAGGGAGGAACCCAGAAAAATGCCACCACTTTCGAGGAAGAGATTCTCAGCAAGCAAAATATCCACGATTTGTGTGAACTCGCTTCCCAAATCAGGGAAAAAATGGAGGCCATGAATGCCGAGTATGTTGGGGCTTATGATGTAGAATTGGGATTCAAGAAAGAAAAAATCTGGTTGTTTCAAATACGTCCTTTTGTGGAAAACAAAAAGGCCCTAAGTTCTGATTACTTGGAGGCCATTACTCCTACGGTTGAAAAGAATAAATTGATTTCTATAAAAAGCCCATTGTGATGAAAAAACACTTCTATCTTGTTGGTATTCTCTTTCTACTCACCTTTAGTATTGCTTTTGTTCCCTATCCTATTGACGGCTATGAATATTCTGGAATCAAACGATTGAAACGCCTCGAACTGATCAAAAAGGGAGAACTCAAGGATGCTACCCTCATTCCACCAGGTGCCATGAAGTCCATTGCGGATATTCAATTGAATCTTTTGGTTCGTGATTCGGACAGCGTTGGAATGTTTCTGGAAGTGGATGAAGCCTTTCAGAATAGCATTAATGGGCTTTTCAAGGGGTTGGATCGCAATTATTCGATTTCTGTATTGGACATCACCAATGAAGATACCTTACGGTACGCCGAGCGAAATCCGTTGGCAGGCTACCAACCGGGAAGTGTTGGGAAATTGGCAGTACTCACAGGACTTTTTACCCAGTTGGCTGCTATCTATCCAGACTCTTTTGAAGATCGAATCAATTTGTTGAAAGCCAAAAGGGTTATGTCTGGTCAATGGGGGCTTACCGATGAGCATACCGTCCCCATTTACGACATCGAAACCCAAAAGCTCGTAAAGAGACAAGTGATTGCCAGCGATGTGTTTTCCCTGTTTGAATGGGCCGATCACATGCTATCGGTCAGTAATAATGGTGCTGCAAGTATTGTGTGGCGGGAAGCCCTTTTAATGGCCGCTTTTAAGGATCACTATCCCGACTTAACCGCCGAAGAAGCCGAAGCCTATTTCAAAAATACACCACGTACCGAACTTACCGACTTGGCTATGGAAGTAGTGAATCAGCCCTTAAGGCAATTGGGAATTTCTCACGATGAATGGCGTTTGGGAAGTTTTTTTACCCAAGGAGCCAACAAATACGTTAGCGATAAAGGCGGCAGTATTGGGACTACTCGGGGACTAATGAAATATTTGGTACAATTGGAACAGGGAAAAGTGGTAGACCGCAATTCGAGCCTTGAAATAAAGCGGTTAATGTACATGACCGATAGGCGGATTCGCTATGCGCAATCGCCAGCACTAAAAGAAGCCGCAGTCTATTTCAAATCGGGCAGTTTGTACAAATGCGACCGAAGTAAAGGGGAAAGCTGTGGCAAGTACATGGGAAATGTACAGAACTACATGAACTCCGTCGCTATCGTGGAACATCCGGACAATACCTGCTACATCGTAGTTTTAATGAGTAATGTTTTGAGGAAAAACTCCGCAACAGACCATATGAATTTGGCCAGCAACATCGACAAAATCATTCGAAAGTAATCAGAGCGCTTGCAAGATACTCTCTGCGCGATGAGCAATTTTTTCATTTGGGTCATTGGAAATCCATTCCAATAGGGGGCGGAATTGTTCTGACCGCAATTGCTCTATGAGATAAAGCACTGCAAATTTCAGCTTGGCATCCTTGCGCCTTAATAACTGATGGTAACATTCCACTTCACTAAATACTTTAAGCTCCAAGGTTTTGATTTGATCCTCCGTGATGGTTTCTGTAATCATCGACTCGGCCAAGGGGATAAGTTGGCGCTTTAAGGGTGCGTTCAAAATATTATCCAAAAACTCGATGGCATGAATTCGCTGTTCCTCCCCTCCCATCAATATGGTATTTAATATGGGGTCAATATCCTGAGGTGGGTATTTAATACCCAGCAAACTGAAAATACGTTGCAGTTGCCTGTCCAAGCGTTGTTCCAATAAAGCCATCAATTGGTTTCGCGCTTCTTTTACCTGGAATTCACTTTCAAGTGTTGCCTTTTTATGCTGAAGTACAATCTGGGAATGAATTACAGAAAGGGTATTTTGATACAATTGACACTCGTCCAAAACCCTGTTAATAAGCAATCGATCTTGAATCATTAATTGGGGTTGTTTCCATTTGAGGCGTTTCAGGGCTTCAATGGCTTCCATTTTCACCGCGTGTTCGGTATCCTGGGTAAGTTTGAAAAGAGTGTCCATCGCTTTTTGGTTGGCAAAATGCTCGATAACCTCCACTGCTTGAACCGCTTCCTGAAGTTCGAGGGTTTCCGCCAAGATCCACGAATACAGGATATCGATCATGGGTTCGCCATACCCATGTAATCCGCTTATGGCTGCACTACGAGTATCCCTGGAAGTAAGGCTTTGGATAAGGACGTTTACAAAATCAACGTCCAAGGTAGCAGCAGCACTTTTGAGCGCGATGGTACGTACGGGGATAAATTCCGATTCCAAATAGTGTTTCAGGAAAGGATAAAAGCGTTCCAATTTGGCGTTGCCTATGGCCTGAAGAATCGCTTCAGTTTTATCCATTTTCTGTGAAGGATCAGTAAGGGTTGAAAGCACTTCGATTGCTTCTTGCACGGCATGGTTCAATTGGTATTCCTGTTGCAGGCGATAGTGATTTCTGAGTTCCAGCGACAAACCAATCAATGCTGCATTGGAAATGGTCAAATCCGAACTGTTAAGGTATTTGTCGAAAAGTGCTTGGGTATTCTGGGGGTAATGTTTCAGCAGGTATTGAAAAGCGGCGGTAGTCACTTCTTGATCGCTGTCGTGAATCAACAGTTCCATTTGCTCGCTTAGGTTTTCCGATCTCAAAAAATAAAGGTTTTCAATGGCCAGTGTCCTTACTTCTGGATCGATGTGCATCAAAAGGTTCTTGATCTGTAGAAAAAAGCGTTCATCTTTGGCGCTCAGGGTTTTTTGGAGCATGTAACTAATTTGTTCTTTATCGCCTTCCTCCAGGACTTTTTTCACGGTACCTATAATAGAGGTTATTGGAATTTCCGTTTTGCTGTTTTTGACTTTCTTGTACGAACTGGTTTCCAAAAGATTTTTGAAGGCCACAATGTATTCCCTTCTCAAGTAAAATATGAACACCAACCAAATCAGTATCAGCACAATGATAATCAAACTCACGTAGGTGGAGGCTATCTCCAACCCATTGATAAAGAATATGAGGATGAAGCCCGCTAAGCCCGTAGCAATACTATCTACCACTACATCCGTAAAGGTTTTGGTCCTTTTTTTGATTTCGATGGGAATGGGGATAGAGAGCAACTCGGTTGCCGCTTTGTTGATGGACTGTTTGAAGCTACCGTCCACAACCTTAATGAAAACCACTACCCATAGTTCGGGATAAAACAAGAGCACTGCCGAACCCATTAAAATGCCGACCGGAAGCCAAAGCAAAGATTTTCCCACTCCAAAGGTACCAACCACTTTTTGTGTAAAAAATAGCTGAATTAACAACGATACGGCACTCAAGGTGGAAAACCAAAACCCGAAAAAGGATGCTAGTTCCTCCGAATCCAAAAAATGCTTTGCCGCATAGTCACTGTATTGATAATCCACTAGTTTGGCCACCAAAACGCTAATTCCGATCACTAGGGCGATGTACGACAACAGCTTCGATTTTTGTATGAGTCGAAACGGTGATTTTTCTGTGGGCTCCGACCGCAATGCCTTCTGAAAAATGGTAAGGTGCGACACTTCCTTCCGCCAGATATACCTATTGATAGGGACACAACAAAAAAGCAATGCCGCGGCAATAAAGAACAAGCTTTCCGTTTGAATGAATTGCAATAAAAAGGATGTAAGATACCCTCCAAAAATACCTCCTGCTATGGCGCCAGCACCAATAAAACCAAACACCCGCTTTGCTTCCCGGGCATTGTAAACCAGATTCGCTAAAATCCAAAACTGGGAAGCGGTAAGCAAACCAAATAACGACACCCAGACATAGGGTACATACAGGACAAATCCCTTGGCATAGTGCATTTGAAACAGAAAACCAAACAATAACAAACTTGCCACCGAAAACCAAAGTGTCCTTTGAACTACTTTTATTAAAGAAAAACGCTCCAAGGCCCGATTGTAAAACAAGGAACCTAGAATAGCCATAAATGCAGTAACCACATATCCAAAGGGCAAAGCATCCGATCCCAACTCGGAAAGGAACAAAGAATTCACCGTGGGCTTTACTATAAGCAATGTGGTGATGAGCAAAAAAATTTGCAACTGCAATAGCAGGGTCTTCTTCAATTCATAAGGCTTGAGATCGAAGAGGTTGATAAAATATGTTCCAACAGTTTTGATAGGGAAATTTTGAGCTACCAATTTAAAAAATAAAAGGAGACCAAAAATCCCCTTTACTTAACGGAATGGTTACAGATTTTTTTCTAGTTGGCCGTAAAATACGTTTGTTTTTTTAAGATTTTCTCTACGGGCACAACCAAATCCCTAATGATTTGTTCGCCATTGGAATCATCAATCAATGCCACAAGGATGTACCGCCTGGTTGGATCCTCATCCCAAACCAAGATGGAGTCGGCATGATAGGTTTCCCAGGTTCCCGATTTCCGAAACAAACGTGCATGGGGAGCAATACGGTCTAGGGTGTTTACGAATTTATGATGCAATTCGGGGTTTTCAAAAATGTCTAGCATTTGTTTGGAACGCTTTTCATTTACTAGTTTTCCGTAGGAGAGTAGGTAAAAATAACGGCAAACTTGGGTTACAGAAGCGGCATGACTCAAATTTTTCAAAGGTTCGCGATGGGTTTCCCCTCCTTTTCCATAGCGTTTCCCAACCCATAGACCTCCCCCGTTACGCTTGTTATAAAAAAGGTATTTTGGGTCGGTCATTACCTTTTCAATTTTATCATACCCCAAACGATCTATCATTCGGGTAGAAGCCGCATTATCGGACTTACTAATCATCAATCTAAGGTCTTTTTTGATTTCAGGGGTCTCTTTTAATTGCCCTTTGTCCATAGCATCCATAGCCGTGAGTAGGATTGCAATTTTAGGCAGGCTTGCAGCATACATCATCTGGTTCCCATTAACCCGTGCAAATCGCACTTGTTGCGGATTGCTCAAATCTACAACCCCTACCGCCATTTTTTTCTGCAAAATTAGTCGCTTCCAATCTGGATGGGCCATTAACTCTGCTTCCAAACTCTTCTGAAAATCTTGATTCACAAGACTCGTAAGGGGTTTGGGAGATTTGTCTCCAATAGCAATAGGCAAGCTTTGCTGAGCCACACCAAGGATGATCCCAAAGAATAAGAAATAAATAACCAGTAATTTTTTCATTAATAGATTGGATTGTACTTGGGCAAAACTACGTAAAGCATTGATTGTAAATTGTTAAAACACTTAAAATTCAAAAATAATTTTTATCAATAAACGCAGGATATGAGTAACTATTTTTTTACGGAAGTGTTAAAATTTCAAAATTAAAATTAAAAAAAGTCGCTGCCCAGCAAAAACTGACAAAAATCATTTTGAGGCCTAGCCAAGCCATTTATTTTTACTTCATAATCAAGAGGATGCCGTGAACCAAAGTTTTATTCAAAAATACAATGTTCCAGGACCAAGGTATACCAGTTATCCTACCGTCCCTTATTGGGACAACTTTCAATTTTCCTTGAGGGGGTGGAAGGAAACTCTGAAACACAGCTATTTGGAAAGTAACACTAGCCAGGGCATCAGCTTGTACCTACACCTTCCCTTTTGCGAAAGCATGTGTACTTTTTGCGGATGCACCAAACGGATTACCCGCAACCATGAGGTGGAGCTACCGTATATAAAAGCGCTTTTGAAAGAATTGCAGTTGTATGTCAATCTTTTTGAAGAAAAGCCTGTCATCAAGGAATTGCACCTAGGCGGTGGAACCCCCACTTTTTTCTCTGCCGACCACTTGAAACTCTTGATGGAGGGAATTTTTAGGCGGGTAAAAAAACACGACGCCATGGTTATGAGTTTTGAGGGGCATCCCAACAACACTACAGAGGAACACCTTCAAACCTTATTCGACCTAGGATTTACCAAAGTAAGTTTTGGCATTCAGGATTACAATGAAGAAGTGCAAAGAGCCATACACCGTGTGCAACCCTTTCAAAATGTACAATGTGTTACGGAAACAGCGCGTAACCTGGGCTATAGTTCTATTGGACACGATATCATCTTTGGACTCCCCTTTCAAACCAAGGAACACATCCAAACCACCATCGAAAATACCTTGTTGCTAAAACCAGAACGCGTTGCGTTTTACAGCTACGCCCATGTGCCTTGGATGAAAGGCAATGGCCAACGAGGCTATAAGGAAGAAAACCTTCCTTCTCCCGAGGAAAAGCGGGCACAATACGAATTGGGCAAAAACCTACTACTTCAAGGAGGGTATGTGGAAATAGGTATGGATCATTTTGCATTACAGCAGGACGAACTTGCCAAAGCTGCGGAGCACAAGACCATACACCGCAATTTTATGGGGTACTCGCCTTCCAAAACGCAGGTAATGATTGGTTTGGGCGTGTCGGCTATCAGTGATAGTTGGTACAGCTTTGCGCAAAATGTAAAAGGGGTGGAAGAATACCTTCATTTATTGGAAAACAACATCCTTCCAGTATACCGCGGTCATTTGTTGACTGTAGAAGATTTGAAAATTCGAAAGCACATTTTGAACCTTATGTGCAAATTGGAGACTTCTTGGGAATTTGAAAAGGATTATTTGAACGAAATTCCCGAAATCCTCTTACAATTGATGGAAATGGAGGAGGACGGCCTGCTCGAATTGTCCTCAAAAAAAATAACTATAACGGAAAAGGGACGCCCTTTTGTAAGGAATATATGTATGGCTTTCGATCTTCGCCTTCAGCGAAACAAACCCGAAAGACCCTTATTTTCCATGACCGTTTAAACGTTTGGTTTTTTAGTTGAAGAAAAGCGGGCACTTCATGTATTTATGAAGGCCCGCTTTTTACTTGGAAAAAAACAAGTTTAACTTACACTTCGTTACTGTTATCCCCTTCTTTTTTGTTTCCGCTGTTCATAAAATAAATGAGGAATCCCACCAAAAGGACAACCACCAAGGCAAAAAGTCCGATCATAATTACACCGTTGCCCCAGTCTACTAAAGGTATTTTACTGAATATCATATCGTATCGTTTTATGGTTCGTTTTCGTTTTTGGTTTCTTCGAATGAAATGGAATGGCACTCATATTGAGCTTCGATGGATGCCTTTAGGGGTTTGGGGGAAAGGTAAGGAATCCCCAATCCCATGCCCCTCAAAATAAACAAGCTACCAACAATGATTACAAAGACCGGGATAGTCTTCCTTATTCTTTGCCGGGCATCACCCTTAAGGAAATTCCCCAAATATACCGCAGTGGTCATTAAAGGTATGGTTCCAAATCCAAAAGCCAGCATATAGAGCGTCCCATTAAATAACTCCCCAGTAGCCACCGCACCAAAAATGGCCATGTATACCAATCCGCAAGGCAAGAATCCATTCAAAAACCCAATGGCAAAAAAAGTATCTGGTGTGCGCTTTTTCAACTGTGCACCTAAACTGCTTTTCACTTTCCCAATCAAGCTATATAAGGGAGTTGTAATTTTAAATTTCGACAAAATGCGCTGTGGCAATACCACGGCCAAAATCATCAAAATACCAACGGCGACAGATAATTGTTGTTGGAAACCAAAGAGATAGAGACTTTTTCCAAGTAAACCAAATAGCAAACCCAAGAGTGCGTAAGTAAACAACCTACCCAAATGATACAAAGCAAGCTGTAGGAGTTTTTTGGAATTACTTTGTCGGTCCAAAGGTAATAAAAAGGCTATGGGGCCGCACATTCCAACGCAGTGGAAGCTTCCCAATAGCCCTAGTATAAATGCCGTTGCAATCATTTAATAGACCATGCCTTTCTTAAAGAGGAACGCTGTTCCATTCATGTTCCATGCTATGCTCATTTTCCAGTGTCCAGCCACCAAGTGATCCTTCGGAACCAACATGGTCCCATCTGTAATTTCCAACGGTAACTGAAAGTCCAGGTTTTTGTTGGAAGGCCGATACAGCTTCAAGGTACCTTCGGGATTCCCATGGGTCATTTCTTCTGGAAAATGAACAAGCCAGCCAGCTGCTGTTTTTTCAACCGTAATGGGTCCAGACAATTTTTTTAGGTGCTCTTCTGCGTCAATTTCAGTTTGGTAAACCAAATCCTCGGCATAGTAAGCTTCCGTCACCAAATCGTGGTCGTACTTCTTATCCGTCATCATGGTCACCACCATGAACATAATAAAGCCCATGAAGGCTACCATGCCTATCACAAGTCCTGTTCCCCAGTTAATTTTCATGAGTTTAGTTTTAAATTATTGATAACTCCTTGGTCCCAAAAAGGAGGTTTTTTCCGTTTCGATTAATTCATCGCCACTATAGACCCCTATCTTTACCTTATTTCGGTCACCGGACAATGCCGCTGCATCAATTTCAATGAACAGGGTTCCCTCGGCAATTCCCTGTTTCGGGACGGTAAAATGTTCGTTGCGGACCGTAGTTACGGTACCATCGTGGGAGATGACCTTAAAATGCACATCGGGAATGTCTTCCGTGGTTTTGTTCACCAATTTGTAGGTATACACATTGCTGATCATGTTCCCTTCTTTATGTTCGTATAGCTGACCAGGGAGTCTTAATATTCGGGCTTCCACATCGTTCCGCAAAAACAGCATCCCCGTGAAAACTCCCAAAAGGATAACTAATACAGCAGTGTATCCCTTTAGCCTTGCACTAAATTTAAAGGAATCTTTTTTCTCTATGTTATCCTCGCTGGCATAACGAATTAATCCTTTGGGAAGATGTACCGACTCCATGATGCTGTCGCACGCATCGATGCAGGCTGTGCAATTAACACATTCCAACTGCGTACCGTTACGGATGTCAATTCCCGTTGGGCACACATGCACACACTGAAAACAATCAATACAATCGCCTTTGCCTGAAGCTGGACGGTCTTCCTGTTTGTTGAATTTTGCACGGCCTTTTTCCTTTTCCCCTCGCTTGTGATCATAAGCCACCACAATGGATTTGTTGTCCAATAAAACTCCCTGCAACCTTCCATAAGGACAGGCAATGACACAGACTTGCTCGCGGAACCATGCGAAGATAAAATAGAAAACAGCAGTAAATATGAGCAACGAAATAAAAGTGGAAAGATTTTCCAAGGGTCCTTCGGTGACGTATTCCAACAGCTTATCGCTACCGATGAGGTACGCCAAAAAAATGTTGGCAATCAAAAAGGAAATAATGAAAAAAACGAACCACTTCAGGCTTTTTTTCCTTATTTTTTCAGCATTCCAAGGCTGTTTGCTCAATCGAATCTGCTTTCCGCGATCTCCTTCAATCCAGTATTCAATCCTTCGGAAAACCATTTCCATAAAGATGGTCTGAGGGCAAATCCATCCGCAGAACAACCTTCCAAAGGCCGCCGTAAAAAGGATGACAAACACCACTCCGATGATCATCATAATTACCACCAGATGAAAATCCTGTGGCCAAAATGGAAATCCAAATATATTGAAGCGGCGCTCGAGAACATTCAACAAAATGAATTGGTTGCCGTGGATTTTAATGAACGGCGACACAAAAAGAATGGCCAAAAGCAGATAACTTACTAACTTTCGGTATTCGTAAAACTTGCCCGAAGGTTTCTTGGGATAAATCCAAGAGCGCTTTCCTTCTTGGCTGATGGTAGCGATGCTATCGCGAAAAATTTCGTTTTCTGGAGTTTCCAAAACCTTTTAATTTAAGAGGAACCCCCTTTTTCAAGGGGGTTGTTCAATTAGTTCACCACAGTAAGGTCTACGGTGGTGGAATCAGTTACGGTTTCAGGTTGGTCGGTTGATTCGGTTGGAGTGGTTTCTGAGCTGGGATCTACCCAAAGGTCACCTTCAGGCGCTTTAGGCTCGGCGGGAGTTGTTCCTTGGAAGGTTAGGACATAGCTTGCTACTTGAGCTCTCTCCAAGGGGGAAAGTTCTGTCTTCCAAGCCACCATTCCTTTACCGTCACGGCCACCTTCCGAAATGGTATTGAACACATTTTTGATACCGCCTCCCAAAATCCAATAAGCATCGGTGAGGTTGGGGCCTATACCGCCTCCCCCATCTACTTTATGGCAGGCAATACAGTTGGTTTCAAAGATTAATTTACCCGCACTCAAATCGGATGCTTCGGTCAACACTTCAACAGTGTTCACATCCACAAGGTCTTTGGCTGTTTTCTTGTATTCTTCGATGGCCAAGCGGGCATCTTCCATCTCATTTTCAAACTCCTTGGCTTGTTTGGTTCCATCAAAAATGTGGTAACGTACCAAGTAAATTCCGGCAAAAACAATGGTAATATAGAACCCATAAAGCCACCAAGGCGGTAGTTTGTTATCCAATTCGCGGATGCCATCATAATTGTGGTCCAATACAATTTCGCCTTCTTCGGCCATGGGTTTTCCTCCAGCCAATTTTTTGTACCATCTTTTAAGTCCTGAAAACTGCTGGGCTTTTCTGGCATTTTCGGAGGCTTCGTACTTTAGTTGGGCCTCTTCTGAAAGCCCTCGGTACAAAATGCTCTTAAGGGTTTCGGCAATAATCTCTACGGCCACTGCAAATAGGAGTAGCATGGCCAATACACCCCAGATGATGGGGTATTTTTCGATGGCCATCTGATCGCCGGAATCTATAGTGAATTCCAACAATAAAAAGGCAATGACCATAAAACCTATTACACGTAAATAAGATGCTAATGTCTTCATACTTTGGGATTGTGGTTAGTATTATTATCTTCTTGATCCAACGGAATGTTGCTCACTTCACTGATGTAGTTCCTTTTGGCGGTAAATACCCACCAAAAGAGCAACAGGAAGAATACAAAAAATATAAGCAAGGAAATGATAGGATAGATTTGTACCCCGTCGATATTTTCCAAACTTCCTTTTACAAAATTCAACATAACTATGAGTGTTAGTTTGAAGAAACTTCTTCGTTGGACTTCACTTTGATATCGGTTCCCAATCGTTGCAAATAAGCTATAAGTGCTACGATTTCACGATTGCGCATGTCTACAAAGTTCTCACCATTCTGTTGGGCACTTTGCTTATCGGCTTCATAGGTTTTGGCAAAATCAGGATCGCTCAGTAAGTTCTGCTCAATTTTGATGCCCTGCTCATCCATCAATTTTTGCGCATTGGCAATGTCTTCTTCAGTATAAGGAACCCCTAGGGTAACCATGGCTTCCATTTTCTTTTCGGTCATCGATTTGTCCAATTCATTCTTGATGAGCCAAGTATACCTTGGCATAATAGAACCTTCAGATACGGTTTGTGGGTCCCACATGTGGTTAAAATGCCAGTTATCGTTATACTTGCCTCCTACCCTAAACAAATCGGGGCCCGTACGCTTACTGCCCCATAAGAATGGGTGATCGTATACGTATTCACCAGACTTGGAGTATTCGCCATAGCGTTCCACTTCGCTTCTGAAAGGACGAATCATCTGCGAGTGACAGGCATTACAACTTTCACGGATGTAAAGGTCCCTACCTTCCAATTCAAGGGGTGTGTAAGGTTTTACACTCGTAATCTTTGGCACATAATCGTCCACAATCAATGAAGGAATGATCTGCACCATACCTCCAATCAAGATGGCCACGGTTGCATAAATGGTAAGCTTAACCGGTCTTCTTTCAAGCCAAGTGTGGTATCCTTCCTTGGCGGTACGTTTTTTAGTAACACGTTGCAACGGAGCAGCCTCGGCCAATTCGTCGGTAACCTTGCTCCCCCTGCGGATGGTAGCCACAATATTATAAAGCAACATGATCATTCCAATAATGTACAAGCTACCTCCAATGGCTCGCATCCAGTACATAGGCAGGATTTCGTTGACGGTTTCCAGGAAGTTTCCATAAGTAAGGGTTCCATCTGGATTAAATTGTTTCCACATAAATGCCTGAACAAATCCGGCTACATACATAGGAAGCGCATACATAATGATTCCTAGGGTACCGATCCAAAAGTGTGCATTTGCCATACGCGTAGACCACAAACTGGTTTTAAACAATTTGGGTACCAACCAATACACCATTCCGAAGGTCAAGAAACCGTTCCATGCAAGCGCTCCAACGTGTACGTGTGCAATGATCCAATCGGTAAAGTGTGCAATGGCATTTACATTTTTCAACGAAAGCATAGGACCCTCAAAAGTAGCCATACCATATCCAGTAATGGCCACCACCATAAATTTCAGCACAGGACTGGTACGCACTTTGTCCCAAGCGCCACGCAGGGTAAGTAAGCCGTTAATCATACCTCCCCAAGATGGGGCAATCAGCATAACAGAAAAGGTAACTCCTAAGCTTTGGGCCCAGTCGGGTAATGCAGAATACAATAAGTGGTGCGGTCCTGCCCAGATATAGATGAATATCAACGACCAAAAGTGGACGATGGAAAGTTTATAGGAATACACGGGTCGATTGGCCGCCTTGGGAACAAAATAGTACATGAGTCCCAAAAACGGGGTCGTAAGGAAAAATGCTACAGCATTGTGCCCATACCACCATTGTACCAAAGCATCCTGAACCCCAGCATAGGCCGAATAGCTTTTCAGGAAGCTCACAGGCAACTCCATACTGTTCACAATGTGCAGTACTGCAACCGTAACGAAGGTGGCAATGTAAAACCAAATAGCCACATACAAATGGCGTTGTCGGCGTTTTAGAATGGTCCCGATCATGTTAGCGCCAAAAGCCACCCAAACCAATGCAATCGCAATATCGATGGGCCATTCCAATTCGGCATATTCCTTGGAAGTGGTAATACCCAAAGGAAGGGTAATGGCTGCTGAAACTATAATGAGCTGCCAACCCCAAAAGTTTACCTTACTCAAAAAGTTACTCCACATCCTTGCTTTCAACAGTCGTTGCAGCGAATAATAGACTCCCGCAAAGATGGCGTTACCCACAAAGGCAAAAATTACCGCATTGGTGTGCAAGGGTCGCAAACGACCAAAGCTTAACCAAGAGACTCCTTCCGTAAGATTTGGAAACAAAAACATGAAGGCCAGCAGTAGCCCCACACTCATCCCTACAATACCCCATACCAGGGTCGCATAGAGGAAATTTTTAACGATCTTGTTATCGTAATAAAACTTTTCTACTTCCATAATTAATTGTTATCGTTTTTTGGTTTAGTTTCTTCTGAAGGCTCCCCCTTCACCAACTCGTCCTCAAACAACATGCGCACGGAGGGGGTATAAGTATCGTCATATTGCCCTTTTTTAACGGAGATGATAAATACAATGAAAAAAAGTACGGCTACGGTTACACTGATGGCAAGAAGCATGTAAATAATGGTCATACTTTTGAATTAAGCTGTAAAATTAGACGGCTACACTATTTGAAAATATGATATTAATCAGTTTCATTCATTTTATTTTTTTTGAACCAACCGCTTTCCAATCGCATAGGTTGCGAGCGTTGTAAATGCCACAATACTTATAGAACTCAATGGCATCAAAATTGCAGCAATTACAGGCGATAGGCTTCCTGAAACGGCAAAACCAATCCCTATCAAATTGTACAAAAGTGAAAATACAAAGCTCCATTTAATGACTTGAATCCCCCTTTTGGAACTTTCAAAAAAAGCTGGTAGGTCTTTGAAGCGCTTAGCATCCAAAATACCATCGCAAGCAGGAGAAAACACATTAATGTTTTCCGAAACCACAATTCCTACATCACTCTGGGCCAAAGCCCCAGCATCATTAAGCCCGTCCCCAACCATCATTACTTTTCGGCCTTGCTTTTGTAATGACTTGATGAACTGTAGTTTATCGTCCGGTTTTTGTTCAAAAAAGAGTTGGGCATTTGAAGGGAGGATCATTTCCAACCGATTTTTTTCACCATCGTTATCTCCCGATAAAATGACCAAGTCTTTATCTTTTCCCAATTTCCTGAAGACATCCATCAGCCCTTCCCGATACGTATTTTGAAATACATAACGCCCTTTATAGCCCTCATTACTGCTTACATATACCGAGGTTCTATTTGCTTCTTGCTCCAAAAGGTCTGCCTTTACAAATGAGGCCGCTCCAATTTTAAGGTGTTGCTGGTTGTGGGATGCCAAGATCCCTTTTCCGGTAATTTCTTCAAAAGTATCCAGGGTCGTAATGTTATTTTTTTTCAACAAATCGTACAGCGCCCTGCTTAAGGGATGGTTGGAAGCACGGAGCGAACTGGTTAGGATTGCCGACTCTTCCTCCGAAAGCGGAACGCCCTCATAGCTAATTTCGCTTTTTTGATGGGTGGTAATGGTTCCTGTTTTATCAAAGACCACCATATCCACCTGGGCCATTTGTTCAATGATGTAGGCCTCCTTCAAATACAGTTGGTGTTTGCCAAAGATGCGCAACAAATTGCCCAGGGTAAAAGGCGAAGCCAGGGCCAAAGCACAAGGACAAGCCACAATGAGCACCGCCGTAAATACTTGAAATGCCTTGGAAGGATCCACAAATACCCAAAAGAGTGTTGCCAACAAGGACAATGAAAGTACCCCCAAAGTAAAATGCTTGCTAATCTTATCAGTTAATGACTGAAACAAGTGCTGTTTATTAACAGCGAATACTTCGTTGCTCCAAAGCTGTGTTAAGTAACTTTGTGCGACTCCCTTAACGGCCTCCACTTCAATAAGCCCCCCTTCCTGCCTTCCACCGGCAAATAATTTATCCCCAGAGTCTTTGTGTACTGGGATGGCTTCCCCAGTAACAAAACTATAATCGATGAAGGCTTCTCCCTTCAGCAGAATGGCGTCTACTGGAAGTAACTCCTTGTTGCGGATCAACAACCGGTCCCCGGGATGAATTTCATAGACCGGAACCTGTTCCTCCACACGGTCCCTAACACGGGTGACTGCAATGGGGAAATACGATTTGTAATCGCGTTCAAACGATAGGTAGGCATAGGTTTTCTGCTGAAAAAATTTGCCCAGCAAAAGAAAAAATACCAGCCCGGTCAAACTATCGAAAAAACCGGTACCCCAATCCATGCTAATTTCAAGGGTACTTCGAAGAAACAGGACAATGATTCCCAAAGCAATGGGCACATCTATATTGAGTATTTTGGAACGAAGCCCTTTGTAGGCCGAAATAAAATAATCCTTTGCCGAGTAGCACACTACTGGCACTGAGTAGGCAAACATGAGCCATCGGAACACATGCTTAAAGCGATCCAGCCAGAATTCCTGCACCTGGAAGTATTCGGGAAAGGACAAGAACATGACGTTCCCAAAAGCAAAACCTGCAATTCCCAACTGGTAAATAAGGGTTCGGTTGATTTTTCGTTTTTTACCTTCTGCATTGTCCAACGAAATGTATGGTTCATACCCCAATTTGGATAAAAGGATCACCAAGTCCTTCAGCGTAAGTTCGTTGGCAGCAAACGTGATACGGACGGTTTTTTTGGGAAAATCCACTTGGGAGGTCCGCACCCCCGAATTTAGTTTTTGAAGGTTTTCCAATACCCAAATACACGAGCTACAGTGAATGGAAGGTATTAGGAACGATACAATCTGGGTGCTGCCATCGTTGAACTCCAAAAGCTTTTCAACAATGGAGGCATGTTCCAGAAAATCAAATTTACCTTGAATATCCTGAGGGGATATCCCGGGTGTTTTTTCTAATTCGTAATAGTAGGAAAGGTCGTTTTCATTTAAGATGTCGTAAACAGTCACACACCCATTGCAGCAAAAACTTTTGCCGTCGTGTTTTAATTCCTGTTCGTTACAAGGATCACCGCAGTGGTAACAATGCTCCATGGGGGTTTAATAAATGAAAGCACAAAGTTGGATGCTTAAATATAAGGAAACTATGACATTTGTCACTAGGGAGGAACGGAATAATGACCCACATCATTTAAAATATTCGTGCTTGTACGTACCTTTATGCTTCAACTCAATGCCTTATGAAACGGATCCTTCTTCCCACAGATTTTTCGGAAAATTCCAAAAATGCCATTCGTTATGCCTTGGAACTCTTTAAAGGGGTTCCTTGCTCCTTTTTTGTGCTGAATGTGCAAAAACCTTCAGAATACCTTACGGAAGATATCTTAACAGAACCTACTTCCGGAACTATTTACAATGCCATTGCCATGGATAACAAAAAACAATTGGAAGCATTGGTAGTCGAGCTTTCGGAAACCAGTGCTTCCGAGCCTTTTTCGTTTGAAGGGCTGTTTGATTTCGATAATTTGGCCGATGCCATGCAGCAGGCCATCAATGCCAAAAGCATCGAACTGGTAGTTATGGGAACCAATGGGGCCACCGATGCCGAGGAGGTCATTTTCGGAAGCAATACCCTGCAGGTCATCCGTAATGTGCAATGCCCCATCCTAGCCATTCCAGAAGGGTACCATTTTGAATCCCTCTCAAAAATACTGTTTACCTACAAAGGGGAAGATCATTTCCATCCACAGGCATTTCAGCCGCTGCATTCCATCATCAATGGCCGGAAGGTTTCCCTGGAGGTTTTGTGCATGGGCCATCATGAATCCCTGCCTGGAGTTGATGCCTTGGAAGTCTTTTCCGAAATTACCTATCATTACATGGAAGGAATGGGTACCGCCGAAGCGGTAAATGCCTATGAGCAGCTATTGCCTGTTCAGATGCATGTTGTTTTCATGAAACCTAAATCGCTTTTCCAAAGGATTTTTTCGGGCAGTGAATTGTCTAAGATCAGCTACCAAAGCCGGATTCCCCTTTTGGTGCTTAAATAATCTATTCCTTCAGGAGGATACGCTGTTTCTTTAACTCCTTCAGCAAGGTAGTGATGTAGCTTTGAATGGCCGCCTCAGGCGATTGGGTTTCGGTAAGGTCGATATGGGCCTTCCAACGCAGTTCCCTTTGTTTATCGGGGCAAATGCAATACACCAAAGCTTCTGCGTGATACACCGTATAGGTCTCCCATTGGCTGGTCTTATAGGCATCCTGATGCTGAAAGTAATAGTCCTTAAAATTGGAGGCATCCTTGAAATTTCCACTGTGTTGTTCTGTAAGGGTTACTTTATCTTGTGAACCAGTGACTTGGGAAACGACAATTGCATCAAACCCAGCGTTCAACAACTGCATTTCGATTTGGTCCAACGCAGTGGTGTCTAAAGTAGTCTTGGCAAATACCTCTTCAAAAAAATCAATGCTTCGAACGGCATCGACCTCTTTTTGCTCTAGCGACTGTGCGAGCCGTTCTTCAAAGAGCTTGCGCAGCCCCTCGTCGGGGGTCATTCCAACAATCAACACTTTTTGTGCTTCAAACGAATGGTATTCTGGATTAGACCATTGGTACACCACTTTGGAAGGGGCACAAGCATTCAAAAGCAGTAAAACGAAAAGTACAGCAATCTTTTTCATGGTAAAAGGGCAGCGATTTCTCGCTGCCCCAACTTGCGTTATGAAATTTTAATCCTCTTTTTAATGGGTTCTTTGGAAACATCCAATTTCATAAGGTTTAACTTAAGGATCCCGTGTTCGTAATGCGCCTTAATGGCTTTGTCGGGATTCACGGTGCTTGGCAATTGGATTTTTCGTTCGAACTCGTCATATGAGAATTCTTTACGGGTATAACCTTCGGCATTTTCATCCACAAATTCTTTGGTTTTGTGGGCCCAAACCCGAAGTAAATCTTTTTCCAGGGAGATTTCGATCTCATCTTTGGAAAATCCTGGAATGGCCAGCTCGATGTCGAAGTGATCTTCACTTTCTTTAACATTCATTGCTGGTAAGTTCATTGGACGATTGAAGAAATCGTCATCGAGAAATGCGTTGGTTTCGAACCAAGAAGGCAAACCACTCTCGATAAGTGGGAACCTTCTGTTGACTTTTGTGAGTGTCATGATACATGATTTTTTAGGTTCCACAAATAAGTAGGTGAAGGTACAGCGCAAAGCCAAAAAAAAATATGACAAATATCAGTTTTTGAAGCAATTTATGCTATTAAACCAAAACATCGAAAGTTTCGAACAAGGTGGGTATGTGGACGTTCCATCCATGGGTTTGTTCAATTTTGGATCGTAGGGCATCCAAGGCGGTCGGTTCACCATGCACCAAGAAAACATGCTCGGGGATATTCTTGATATCATACAGCCAATGAAGCAAGTCTCCTTGGTCGCCATGAGCCGATAAACTTTCCAAATGATGCACTTGCGCTTTGACCGTACAATACTTTCCAAAAAATTTCACCTCATGGGTGCCCTCCAATAATTGACGCCCTCGGGTCCCTTCGGCCTGAAAGCCCACCAAAACAATTTGGGTAGTTGGCTTGCCAATCAATTGTTTGAGGTACGTAAGGACACGGCCTCCAGAAACCATCCCACTACCTGCAATCACCACTTTAGGTCGCGGGTCATCAATGGTTTCCCAAGTTTCCTTGTAGGAAGAAACAATTTGCATGTGCTTTTGAATGGCGCGTATATGATGACCTTCCAGTCGGTGCCATTCTGGACACTGTTCAAAAACCTGTGTGACATCATTTCCCATGGGGCTGTCCACAAATATGGGAATGTTTGGGATGGCATTTTCTTGGTACAATTGATACAATAAAAACATCAGCATCTGAAGTCGTTCCACCGCAAAGGAGGGAATGATCAATGTACCCCTTTGGTGAATGACTTCATGAATTCTTTCTGCAAAAAAGCTTGCCGCGTCCTCTTTAGGGTGTAGTTTGTTGCCATAGGTGCTTTCCAAGAAGAGGTAATCGGCCCAACGAGGGCGTTCTGGCGGATACAACAGTAAATCTTCCTGCCTTCCCACATCCCCTGAAAAAACAAAAGTCTTTTCAAAAATTTCCAATTCGATGAAGGTGGCCCCCAAAATATGCCCATTGTAACGAAAGCGGCAACGGATATTGGGTGTTAGACCCAGCCAAGAATCTTTTTCACAACTATTGAAATGCAATAGTGTAGCTTCGGCCTGTTCCATGGAAAAAAAAGGGAGCGCAGGTTTGTGGGTTGAATATCCTTCTTGGTTGGCCTTTTCAGCCTCCTCTTCATGAATCTTTGCACTGTCGCGCAAAATGATTTCAGCTATTTGCAAGGTAGGTGCGGTACCCCATATTTCCCCAGTGAAACCTTGTTGAAGCAATCGCGGCAAGTAGCCTGTATGGTCCAAATGCCCATGGGTAAGCAACACCCAATCAATTTTTGATACGTCTACCGGTAAAGCTTCCCAGTTGTGCAGCCGTAGCGCTTTCAGTCCCTGAAAAACACCGCAATCCACCATCAAGTTGCCCTCGGGAGTTTCCAATAAGTATTTTGAACCCGTTACGGTTCCGGAGGCACCCAAAAAGTGAATGGTTACTTTCTTCATCTTAGTATCGATTGGCAAGCATCTTCATTTCGTTCATGATGCGATCTTTTCGTTGTTCCGAAATCCCCAAGTGATCCAAATAGAAATGCTTTTGCAGCAATTGACGACACAGTACCACATCCCGTTCCAATAAAAACCCTTTTTCCCTTTCGCTCATCAAGGTCGAAACGGTAATGGGATACAGCCCCAAACGATCGATACGGTCTTTCAAACTATTTCCCTTTGGAAAATCCCAGCTTAATAAGAAGAGCCCTACGCAGGTTCCAAACGCCACTGCGTCCTGCGTAAATTGGGTATTGGTTACCACCCAACCCTCGTTGGGCGAGTTCCCCGATGGATCATTTAAAATATCCATGTAACGGGAATGGATGTACAGTGGAACCTTAACGTCGCATTTTCGCGACGGATCTCCGTGGAATTTACATTCGGCCACAATGTATTGCCCATTCTTTTTGGCAACCACATCTACTTCATGAGAAACGCATTTTCCTTGAAAGTACTGCCCTACGGCCACTTCGTAACCCGAATATTCCAACAAGGCCGCCACAAAACGTTCAAAGGGAAATCCGGTAGGGCCCAACTCGTAAATCGCCTTTTTGAGTTTGTACTTTGAAGCAAAAATAGATTTTCGCTTTTTTAACATCGCAAAAGCCCTATTGTAAATTTCCTGGGTGGAAATGCCTTGATAGAGTTCGTCCCTTACCCTATCGAGAATTTCTTGAATGGTCTTTTGATCTGCCCCACTCCGCTGCAAGGATTTTCGAAGTTTGGGCAATGAAAATTTGACTCTCTGTCCGGAAGCCTTCTGAATTTCCATCAGGTTTTTCATTTCTTAGCTGCCATGGTCGTGTAGCGCAAGCACGGGAACTTTGGCATGCATCCCCAATTCCTTCACCATGGGTGTTCTAAACAAGTTGGTAAAAAATGTATGCTTCTTATTAACAAAAGCAATCATGCCACTATCCCTGCTTTGTGCAAAAACTTCGACCGCTTCATTGAGATTTTTGTTATCCAGGGAATGGAAGCTGTATTCCAACCCTTCAAAACAACTTTCCAGCAACTCCTTATAGTTTTGTTGTTCTTCATCCAGAGCCGATTCCCTCACTAGGTGCACGATACGGATGGGCGCCTCAACCAATTGGGCTATGGCTACCAATGCGTGCATTTCTTGCATTTTGAAATGCGTCTTGAACCCTGTAGGAAATACAATTTCATTAATGGGCTGGAAAATGGTGTTTGGGGGTATCGCTAATACTGGACAGTTCCGTATTTTTTCCATCACCAGTACCGTATTGCTTCCAAATACCACATTCAAGGCATCGGCCGCACCTTTTGTACCCATCACAATCAAATCGATGTCCTTTAACTCGACGATGTCTTTGAGGGCATCTATCAAATTGTTTTGCTGGGAAAGGGTTGCAAAGGAGTGCCTGTCGGATTCATCCCTAAACGACAGCTGGGTTAAGATTTTTTCAAGTCCTTTTTCCGAATTTTCCTTGAGTTTATCGAAGAGGTTTCCATCCAATTGTGGCACCATGATATTGTCGGTAGCATAATCGGTAAGGCTATAGACGTTCAAAATGTAAAATTCACACGGAACCTTTTCGAACAAATCCACGGCGTACGCGATGGCATCATACGCATTTCTGGAAAAGTCGGTTGGGATGAGGATTTTCTTTTTCATTACGAGGATTTTGTATGATTATCTGGGTAAATTTTGTAGAACCAAGAATGGGATTTGGCTGCCAAGGCTCATTTTTTCAATTTTGGACGTATGCAGTACGTGCTCCAAATACGAATGGCGCGAGTTGACCATGACCAGGAAATCGACTGGTGTTTTTTCCATAAAATCATGGATGGCCCAAGTAACGTCATCCTCCTTCAATTGTATTTCTTCGCATTGGTTTTCCTCCAAACAGGAGACCAAAAACTGCTTATTATCTTCTTGCCTGAAAGAACGCTTGTCAAATTTTGAAACGTAAAGCAAGGTAATCTTTGTCGTAAAATTTTTGGCCAAGGTACTAAGCAATTTCAACTCCCTTCTCTTATAGGGCACCAAATAATCGGTGGGAAAGAGTACCCGGGTGGGTTGCATTTCATGAAACTTATTGGGAATGGCCAGTACCGGGCATTTCACATATTTGATAACCTGCAGGGTTTGGGTGCCAAAGGTCAACTCTTTTTTACCTGTTGCCCCCTGTGTACCCATTACAACCAGATCGATGTTTTCGTCTTCCACCAAGTCGTTGACTGCATCTACCAACGAACCAAATGCTGCAATGGTTTTGACACTATGCTTCGGGTTTGCCGCAACATGCTTGATTTTATCGGCCCATTCCTCCAATTGCTTCTCAGTAACTGCTTGTACCTGTGCCTTCACCTCGTCAAATTTAGCGCGCACATTGATGGCATTGTTTTCGTATACTTCATCGGCAAAAGCATGCATCAAATACCATTCGGTAATATCGTACTTGAAAAGTTCCATAGCATAGTGCAAGGCGTTCCATGCACTTTCTGAAAAATCGGTGGGAAGCACTACTTTTCTCATGATGATGCCCTTTAATTTTTATAGCTACAATGTACGACCGAAGCCGTAAAGAAAAGAATGATAAATATCAGCCTGTCAAAGCTTTGGTAAAATTTTATCAAAACCTTGCCCACCTATTTCGTAATTTACAGAAAAATAGTGTGATGAAAAGTCTTGCCTTGCTTTTATTGTTTGTTACGACCTTGGTCTTGTTATTGGTCGTGGTTTTTTCGGTCATGGATTTCCCATACTCTTGGGTATTTTTTGCCACGCTATTTGGACAGGTTTTATTGGTGGTTACGGTCTACAAAATACTCCGTGAAGCGTACCACACCGATAAAACGTTCGAGGATTTTTATGAGGACTACCCCATCGGTCGAAATTGATGGCTTATTCGTGCAGCACCAAAAAAGGAATCTCTGTGTGGTAGCTTATTTTTTCGACTGTTGGCTTGAAGAGCAATCGTTGAAAAAAATTGAGGTTTTTGCCAACCATGGCAATCATGTCGATACCCATGGTATCGATAAATCCTTGCAATCCTTGTTCTAACTCGGGGCTTTCTATCCAGTGGAAACTATGAGGCGTATCCTGAAGGGCTTCCCCCAAAATATCCCTTTTCTTGATTTGCTCTTCTTCTAATTTACTGTTTTTTCGCACCACCCGCAGTATTTTTATGGAAGCGTGGTGCCAGGACGCAAATTCTTTAAGTGTTTGAAGCAAGTTCGCTTTGTAAAAGCTGTTGAAATCCGTTGGAAAGGCAATGTTGCTAGGCGTCATGAAATTTGCCATTTCAGGTATAACCAAGGTGGGGCACTTTACGCGGGTTATGACTGCTCCTGTATGGCTGCCTAGCGTAACTTCCTTTAAGCCCGAAGCCCCTTTAGTGCCCATTACAATTAAATGGATATCGTGGGTTTTGATGTACTTTCGGATGCCTTCTACCAGAAAGGTCGCTTCAAAATACAGATGGATGCGATGTTTATGGTTTGGGAAGTTTTGTTCGATGCGCTCTTTCAACTGTTCCAATTGAAAATAGCCCCCATCAAAAAGGACATTACTTACCGCAAGGCCATTGGCATGTAAGGAGTCCTCCCCTTCAACCGAAGTATTCAACCCCACATGCAAAAAGTGGAAATCCATTGCCCTACCTTCAAAAAAGGCAAAGGCATATTTCACCGCGTTCCAGGAGTTTTCAGAAAAATCAGTTGGAAATAGCACTCGTTGCATGGCATCCCTTTTCAAATTCAAAAATAGATGCACTAAGCTGTTGAAAGAATGACAAAAATCAGTTTTACAAACTTATTCCACCCTTTGAAGTGCTTCTAAATCTATGATACGAATGTTTCTCCCTTCAATATCAATTAGCCCTTCCTTTTTAAAACCCGATAGGGTCCTGATAAGGCTTTCCGTCGCAATCCCTGCCACATTAGCCAAGTCGTAACGGGAAATCTTGATGCTTTCGTCCGCCTTTTTATTGAGTACTTTGGCAAACTGCAAGATGGTCTGGGCTGTTTTGCGTCGTACCGAACTGTAGGCCATTTGCAGCAATTGATCCTTAATTTCAGAGAGGTTTTCAGTCAATACATTGACCAATTCCAAGGTCACGTTTTTGTTGTTTCCAAGAATTTCCTTCAAATCGTGTTTGGAAACGGCTGCCAACTCCACCGCTTCCACAGCAGTAGCAGATTCTTGGTAGGGAATGTTTTCATCGAAGGAAGTAAAGCCCAGAAAATCGTCAGGTTTGTAAAGGGCCGTAATCAATTCTTTGCCACTTTCCTCCATTTTATGGGTTTTCACAATACCTTTCAGGATCAAAAAAACCTGATTGGAGGGGTGATCTTCGATATATATGGTACTCCCTTTGGAAAATTCGAGCAACGTCCCGTTGTCATCAAAAAAATTTTTCAGTTCATTGAGGTTCCTAATAGCGTCTTCCGGTTCCAGAATTTCGGCCGATGGCATCTGGGCCAACAAATGCGCCTTGGCCAGACGACTTTCAATGGCACTCAGCAATTCCTCTTCTTCAAAAGGTTTGGTAATATAATCGTCGGCCCCCATGTCCATCCCCTTGCGGATTTCCTTGTGTTCTGTTTTGGCAGAAAGAAAAATAAAAGGAATGTGCTGGGTAGCAGCATCGGAGGAAAGCGCGTATAGCACTCCATATCCATCCACTTCGGGCATCATGATGTCACAGACGATGACTTGCGGAAGCATCTTTTTTGCGAGGTCAATCCCTATCTTGCCATTGGGGGCAGTAGACACCTCGTATCCCGAAAGTTCCAATAATTCGGCGGTATTCTCCCTTAACGCCGTATCATCTTCAATCAAAAGAACGTGTTTCATTAAATCAAGCTTATGGTTTTTTTAGTTGCATGCTTCAAATTTTGGATAATCGTTGCCCACAAACCCATGGTGCCCTATTATCGTTGGCTTTTGTAAGGAATGGATACGGTAAAGGTGGTACCCATGTTTTCCTTGCTCTCAAAGGTAATGCCTCCCTGAAGGTTTTCCAAATGGCTTTGTGCAATATTCAATCCTATACCGGTTCCTTCATTCAGTAGCGCATTTTCTGCACGAAAATAGCGGTTGAAGATAAATTTCTGTTCCTTTTCGGGAATCCCAATACCTTCGTCCATCACTTTCAGTAACAGTTGCTTTTCTTGGGGCTGCACTTGGATGCGGATGGTGGTATTTTCGGGAGAATATTTGATGGCGTTATTGATGAGGTTTGTGAGTACCAATTCCAGGGCTTTTTCATCAAAATAGATTTCCATGTCGTCGATGCCCTCGGGGTACTCAATGTGTTGGCCCTCTTTCAATAACATATTGGAATTGTAAACCACTTCATTGATAACACGACTTAAGGGAAAAACTGTGAGCTTGTAATTTACCTTTCCGGTTTCCAATCGTTCCACGGATAAAAAATCGTCCAGAATATTATTGAGGTATTTTACCTTGCTCACAATGGTTTTTATGTGCTTGTCTCTTTTTTCCTGTTGGTCGGTCTGGGTGTATTTTGAAATGAGGGACGAAGAAGTAAGTATGCCACTTAAGGGTGTTTTGAATTCGTGGGAGACCAAGGACAGGAATTTTGTCTTAAGGTCGTTCAATTCCCGTTCCTTCCGCAATGATTCCTTTATTTGGTTTTCGGCTTCTTTTCGCTTTTCAATTTCATCTTTTAGGTGAAGGATGCTTGCCTGTAAGGCCTGGGTCCGTTCATCGACCCTGCGTTCCAGTTCGGCATTGATGTCCATCATCTGTTGTTCTCGCTGTTTCTGCAATGAAATATCGATAACCATGGCCATGACGCAGTGCTTTCCGTTGGCTTCAAAAGGCTTCAAGCCAACTTCTAGGGGAAAGCTGCTGCCGTCTTTGCGAAGGCCAAAAAGCTCCCTCCCCTGCCCCATGATTCGTTTTTGGGAATGCCCCATAAATTGGTGCACGTAGGCAGTATGCTTGGACTTGTGTTCCATTGGTATTAAAACCTGCAAGGGCTTTCCCAAAAGTTCGTCGCGTTCATACCCAAAGAGCTGTGCCAGTGTATCGTTCACTGCCACAATGATTTGAGAAGTGTCTACGATGACAATTCCTTCAGAAATAGTTTCTGTTAGAAGATCAAAAATGGAGTGTTCCTTCTGAAAAAAATTCATCCTTCAAATGTAGCCAAAAATATAAAGATTCCATTGCTGATTTTTATCATATAAAAGATGGCAAAATGCGGTTAATTTTAGTTCACTAATTCCCTGAAAGATGGACCTTTCTGAAAAATTGCAACTTTCCTTTTACCAAAAAACGGGAGAGCTTTTCTATGCCATAGCTGCCGCCGATAAAGTGGTGCGCAAACAGGAATACGAAACACTTAAGACTTTGGTACAAAAGGAGTGGAAGCCTCTCGATACCTACAAAGACGAATTTGGGGTGGATGCCTCCTACCAACTGGAAATCGTTTTTGATTGGCTGGATTTTGAAAGCCTGGATGCAGAAATTTGCTATGAAAGTTTTAAGGCATTCTACAAAGAGCACCCATCCCTTTTTACTTCAAAAAGAAAGCACCTCATCCTAAAAACAGCACATGCCATCGCAAACTCGTTTGCGGGAAAAAATAAAAGCGAACTTCAATTATTGGGAAAACTTCAAATCCTTTTAAAGCATTGAAATGAAATACCTTCTAACACTCATATTCCTCATGGTTGCCGTAACCTCTTGCAAAAAGGACAGGCCCCAACCCCTTATCATGGAAAAGGAAACCACGAGCACCGATTTTCAAAAGGATTCGCTAGTGGTTACCAAACCGGATAAAGACATTACTGTAGAGAAAGCCATTGAGATCAAGCAAAAAGAGTTGAAGGAAAAAAAAGACGACCGAGAACACTTGGGCCCTTTAATTGCAGATAAGGAATTTTACAAGGAAACCGATTTTTATGTGCTTGATTTTCATTATCCCTTCCTCAACGAATCCATGAAGCCCACCCATACCAATTTCAACCAATACATCAGCCAAAATTATTTGAATATTTCTGAAGTTGAGGCACAAATCCTTGAAGACAAGGAACTGCTCTGCGATACACTTCGCATCCATCAAATCCGGGAAAAGCGTTTGGTTCGCTATAAAATCTACCAAGTAAACGAGCAACTCATCAGTGTGCTTTTCTATAAAGAAAATTATTATTCTGGCGCGATGCACCCTGCCTATACCTTCGATTGCCTCAACTTTGAACTTCAGCAAGGAAGGTTCATGAAGTATGAAGATTTCTTCAATACGGGGTCTGAGGCCGAACTGCGGAACATCCTTAACGAAACGCTTAGCGAAAGAATAGATCTAGGGGAAGTGTTTTACGATTGTTGGGAAATTACTGTGGATGATTTCTTCCGCTATAAAAATAATTTTGTGGTTGACGGCCGATCGGTTGAATTTTATTTCGAAGATTGCGTAATTTGTCCTGCCTATACGGGCGAATATTCTGTGGTAATCCCTTTGGAAAAATTAGTGTCCGTATTGCGACACTATCCCTTGAACCCATTAAAAAGTTAATGAAGACAAGTTTTAGCCACCTTATTGAATCCCATGGGATGGTTTTAGTGGATTTTTCCGCTGAATGGTGCGGTCCCTGTAAAATGTTGGCCCCCATTCTCAAAGAGGTAAAGGAAGAACTGGGCAATTTGGTAAAAATTATCAAAATTGATGTAGACAAAAACCCACGCCTTGCCACTAACTATAACGTAAGAGGCGTTCCTACACTTATCCTTTTCAAAAACGGACAGCAGGTATGGCGGCAATCGGGAGTACTACAAAAACACGAATTGGTACAGCGAATCCAAAACTCGAAATGAACATGCAACTTAGCCAGTTTATAGACCATACCCTATTAAGTCCCACGGCAACCCCAAGAGCTATTGAAAAGCTCTGTGAGGAAGCTGTGGAACATCAATTCTATGCAGTATGCGTTAACAGTGGTTACGTGCATTTGGCCGCGAATATTTTGAAATACGAACGTGTGTTGGTGGCAGCGACAGTGGGATTTCCACTTGGGGCCATGGCAACGGAAGCCAAACTATTTGAAGCAACCCATTGTATAGGGCAAGGAGCTAACGAAATTGATATGGTATTGAACTTAGGAGCCTTGAAAAGTGGTTTGGTTAAAAGTGTCCGGGAGGAAATCGCTGCTGTTAAAAAAGCCATCGGAAAAAATGTGCTGAAAGTAATCATAGAAACGTGTTACCTAACCGATACCGAAAAAATACTCGCCTGTGAACTGGTGGAAAAAGCTGGGGCCGATTTTGTAAAAACTTCCACTGGTTTTGGTTCCGGTGGGGCTACTATAAAAGATATTGAACTCATTAAGGGTACTGTTGGCCCCCAAACCAAAATCAAGGCTTCGGGAGGTATTAAAACAGGAAAGGAGGCACTAGAATATATTGCCATGGGAGTAAGCCGTATTGGCACTTCCAATGGAATTCAACTCATTAAAACCCAATAAGCATGAGCATTCATATAGAAGCAAAACCCGGAGAAATTGCCGATTCGGTTTTATTGCCTGGAGACCCGATGCGCGCAAAATGGATTGCCGAAACTTTTCTAGAAGATCCCGTTTGTTATAACGACGTTAGGGCCATGTTAGGGTTTACCGGGACTTTCAAGGGAAAGCGAATTTCAGTACAAGGCACTGGGATGGGCATTCCTTCGGCATTGATCTATTGCCACGAGCTTATCAATTTTTATGAGGTTAAAAACCTTATCCGGGTAGGCACTGCCGGATCCTACCAAAAGGAAGTAAGGCTTCGGGACATTGTCATTGCGATGGCCGCTTCCTCGACCTCTGGGATCAACAATTCCAGATTCATCAATGCCGATTATTCCCCTACGGCCAATTTCGACTTGTTCATGAAGGCTGCCAATTACGCACAAGTACATAAAATTCCTATCAAGGCGGGTAACGTCCTCTCTGCAGATGAATTTTACGAAGACGATTACGATTCCTACAAACAATGGGCAAATTTTGGGGTATTGTGTGTGGAAATGGAAGCAGCAGGACTGTACACCATTGCGGCAAAATACAATGCGAGGGCCTTGGCCATTCTTACCATATCCGACTCTTTGGTGACCAAAGAAAAAACCTCAGCAGATGAACGTGAAAGCTCGTTCTCAAAAATGATCGAAATTGCATTGCATACCCTATCCGACTGACAATTTATAAATCCAAACCAAATCCCATACTGATATTCCGTCCTTTGGACTGGTATCGGTACAATTCTTCAAAATCGCTGTTCAACACATTGTCCAAACTTACAAACAAATGAATTTGTTTGGTCACTCGATGATTTGCGGTAAGGTTTAGTAGGTGATAGGCTTTCAGAAAAACCGTTTTATTCTCAAACGTACTGGGATCAAGATATCGATCCTCCCTTTCCGATACGTAGTGATAACTAAATCCTATTTGCGTTTTGGAAGTAGGTTCATAATTCAAAATCGCATTGACTTTATGTTTTGGAATTCTGATTCTAAAGGCCTCATCGGGGTGGGTAAAAGTATAGTTAAAATTGCCATCCCACTGTTCTGAAAACCGGAGGTACAATTGGGTTTCCAATCCATTGTACTTAAAAACGGCATCACTATTTTGGTATTGATAGGCAAAGGTGTCAGGGTCTACTGCCACAAAATCAATAAACTGTTTTTCGAACCTCTGGAAATAAAGCAATCCCAAACGGTAGCTTTTTCCACTTGAAAGCTCTATACCTCCTTCTATAGTAGTATTCGCCTCCGGTTGCAAATGGGTATTTCCATAGAACGGATCATAAATTTGGTATAAGGAAGGCGTACTATATGCCGTGCTGTAGGAAGCCAGCCATTTGATGGACAAACGGTTCAACTTCAAATAATAAGAAGGATTGAACTGATACACCCAATGGTTTCCGTACAAACTGTGCATGTTAAGGCGTGCCCCAGCATTTACATTAAGCCCCAAAGAGGACGTAAATAACACATTGACATAAGGATCGATGTAGCTGAGACGCGCTTGATCCGCATCAATGTCCTTTGAAAATTCGGTGGCACCAAAAGGAATCGTAAATGCATTCATTCGACTAAAATTACCCCCTAACCCCAAAATCAACTTAACCGGTTCAACCATAGTGTATTGCAGGTAATTGTCAAATTGATAGGTTTTGGATTCGTACTTGGCTGGAAAGGACGAGGCAATATCGCGTTTGATCACACTATAAAGATCATTGAACACGTAAGTGCCTTTCCCAAAGCACCACTCAAAATGCCCTCCAGTGCTGTACTGTAGGGTTTTATTGGAATAATCGGCATCGGTATAAGAAAAATCATCAAAATCATTTTCTAATTGATTGAAAGCTACAAACTGGCTTATCGAAATGTTTTCATTGTAATGTACTCCCAATTGAATTTTGGATTGGAAGGCATTGAAGCTATCTTCCTCAAAAGGAGCGGCTCCCTCCAAGGCCTCGATAGCGGACAATCCATTGCTGAAGCGGTGCTGTGCTTCCGCTTTATAAAAAAAGGATCCCATCGTGCCACTTACTTGGATACTATTATTGATGGCTTTTAATGGGTAGGCGCTTGCCTCAGCCGAACGATCGGTCCCAAGCATTGTTTGGGTATGTATCGCGATGGGGCTCTTGGAAGCCTTTTTGGTGGTAATGCTGATGACCGCAGTGGCCGCACCACTCCCGTATAAAGTGCTTGCTGCCCCTTTCAACACTTCAATCCTTTCAATTTCGTCCAAGGGTATCAGCCGTAAATCATAATCGTTTGCAATTTGCGAAGCATCATTTTGAGGAACCCCGTCCACGACAATCAGTACCTGACGGTTTTTCCCACCCCGTACGTAGTATCCTAGGGTTTGACCATTATTGCTGTGGCTCCCATTGAGTTCAAAACCCGAAATTGAGTTCAAGACCTGCGCTAGTGATTTCCCCTGAAATTGCCGAAGAGTTTCCGAAGAAATCACCGTAACCATTTTCCCACTGTTTTTTCTGCTGATGGGTACCTTGGTATCGATATACACCGAATCCAAGGTTTGAACCGTATCCTTTTGGACCTGTTGCGCGAAAGCAGTTAATGTGCCTAAAATCGCGCTAAATAAAAGAAATGACTTTTTCATTTTAAAAATTTAAAACGGAAAAAGAGGAGCATACATGGCCAGACTTGATGCCTTCCACAGTGCCCAAACCTTTGTCCCGAAAGTTTGACATCCATCGAATCTTGGCAGGTCTCCTGGCTTGCCTGGTGCATACCTTCCCATCTGCATGGGCAGACAGTGGTTTTGTAGTGGGCACTATCCTTTCGGACGGCTTACAGTTGCGGGAACAGCTTCGGATTTTCACCGAATTCCCTTTTCATTTTTCCACTTGTTAGGGGAAAAAACCAAAATTCACCCCAAAATTACAGTTTTATCCATTGCTATTCCCCCTTAAAAACCATTATTTTTGAACATGCGAATATTAAGCCTTCTATGCATTATCTTTGTTTTGGGGTCCTGTGAAAACAGACAAAAAAAAGATGCATCTCAAAATAATCTTGGACTAGACAGCCACATCCACTATGCAAAAGGATTTACCATAAATCATTTTGATACTTATTCGGAACTAACCATCAACAATCCCTGGCCTGGAAGTGAAGTGTCTTATCATTACCTTCTGAAAAAGGATACAACAACTCTTGGCATTGAAGCACGGTTTGATGCTGTTGTGCAGGTACCCCTAAAAACAATTGTTGTCACCTCCACCACCCATATACCCTCTCTCGAAATGTTGGGAGTAGCTTCAAAATTGGTTGGATTTCCGAACCTCGATTACATTTCTTCTGCAAAAACCCGGGCTCGCATCAATGAGGGAACCATAGCTGAGTTGGGGAAAAATGAAGACTTGAATACGGAAATCCTTATAGACCTTGCCCCTGATGCAGTTGTTACCTTTGCCGTTGAAGGCGCCAATAAAACAATTCCGACTATTGAAAAATCTGGAATTCCAGTGTTGTACAATGGCGATTGGACAGAAACGCATCCATTGGGCAAAGCAGAATGGCTTAAGTTTTTTGGGGTACTTTTTAATAAAGAGCAAGAGGCCAACTTGCTTTTCGACACAATCGTTTCACAATACAATGAAGCCAAATACCTAGCCTCACTAACATCCCAAAAACCGACCGTGCTCAGTGGAGCCATGTTTAAGGATGTTTGGTACCTCCCCCAAGGAAATAGTTGGGCAGCACAATTCATCAAAGATGCGCATGCTACCTATCTCTGGGAAGACACGGAGGGTACCGGCAGTCTTTCCCTGAACCTGGAAAGCGTGCTGGTAAAAGGGCAACATGCCGATTTTTGGATTGGTCCGAGTCAATTCTTCTCTTACGAGCAAATGATTAAGGCACATTCCGTGTACCAGGAATTTGACGCTTTTAAGCAAAAGAAAGTTTATACGTTTACCTCCAAAAAAGGAGCCACTGGAGGGGTTATTTATTACGAATTGGCACCAAACCGTCCCGATTGGGTGTTACAGGATTTAATCAAAATTCTTCATCCAGAACTAATGCCCGATTACCAATTCCATTTTTTTGAACCATTGCAGTAACCATGAAAAGCCAACAAAGTTTTAAGTATGTGTTTTTGGTATTGCTGGGAATTCTTATACTTTGTTTTATCTTAAATCTAAGCTTGGGATCGGTTTCGATCCCCCTGGATGAAATTTTTTCTAGCCTCCTTGGCGGGTCTACCGAAAAATCAACTTGGCATTACATCATTATAGAATACAGACTACCCAAAGCCCTCACAGCCATTTGCGTGGGAAGTGGCCTAGGTGTTGCCGGTTTATTGATGCAAACCCTCTTTAGAAATCCGCTGGCCGGGCCCTTTGTTTTGGGATTAAGCAGTGGTGCCAGTTTAGGTGTAGCGTTTCTAATTTTAGGGGCTGGGGCTTTTGGCGGCGTTTTAACACAGGTATTAATTGGCGAATGGAGCTTGGTCTTTGCTTCGGCATTTGGGAGTTTTTTGGTATTATTGGCTGTTTTGGCCTTAACGTTCAAGGTAAGGGACACCATGGCCTTGCTTATCATTGGACTTATGTTTGGTAGTTTGACTTCCGCTTTGGTAGCCGTCCTGTCCTATTTCAGCAATGCCGAAAAATTGCAACAGTACGTCTTTTGGTCTTTTGGAAGTTTGGGCAATCAATCCTGGAAGGGAGTAAGCATTCTGGGAATAGGGGTCATCATTGGTTTATTTTTGGCCTTCCGGTCTTCCAAATCATTGAACGCCCTCTTGCTTGGGGAAAATTATGCCAAAAGTATGGGGGTACGTTTCAAAAGGACCACATTCACCATCATCATCGCTACCAGCATTTTGGCGGGTACCATTACGGCATTTGCAGGACCCATTGCGTTTATTGGTTTGGCCATTCCACATTTAACCCGACAATGGGTTACTACAGCCAATCATACCATTTTAATTCCAGCCGTTCTATTGTTGGGAGCCATTGTTATGCTTATTTGTGATACAGTGGCTCAAATTCCCTTCAGTGAACAAACACTGCCCATCAATGCGATTACCTCGCTGGTAGGGGCCCCGGTGGTGATTTGGCTATTGGTTCGAAAACGTAAATTGTTGTTTTGATGGCTCCAACCGCAATTCATAACGTCTTAAAAGCGACCGCACTGAGCATCGGCTATTTCCATAAAAAAAGTCCTTTGAAGGTAGCCGATCAAATTTCTTTCGAATGCCAGAAAGGGCAACTCATAGGGATCGTAGGTGCCAACGGCATTGGTAAATCGACCCTACTCCGAACGCTTTCGGGGATGCAAAAAAAACTTTCTGGAGCTATTTACCTAAATGAGAACCCTCTTGAAAATTACCACACATTAGACTTGGCCACACAAATCAGTTTGGTACTAACAGAGGCTCCTAACTCCAAAAATCTTAGGGTTCAGGAGTTTGTTTCACTGGGGAGATATCCTTACACCAATTGGCTGGGAAAACTATCTCCGAAGGACCTTGAGAAAGTGGATTGGGCCATTCAACTCACCGAAACCCAAAACCTTATTTCCAAAAAATGTTTTGAACTAAGTGACGGACAGTTTCAACGAGTGGCCATTGCAAGGGCCTTAGCGCAGGATACGCCGTTGATCCTTATGGACGAACCTACTACCCATCTCGATTTGTACCATAGGGCTTACCTTTTGAAATTGCTTAAAAAATTGACCCAGGAAACCGAAAAAACCATTCTGTTTTCAACCCACGAAATCGATTTGGCCCTTCAACTCAGTGACCTCATGATGGTCCTTACCAAGGATGGGTTTTACTATGATACCCCCAGCCGACTTATTGCCGAACACCGTTTTCAAGAATTGTTCCCAGAAGAGATCATCGTTTTTGATACACAAACCGGTCGGTTTACAATCAAGGATTGATTATCTTTAGGTCCGAGTTTCAAAACTGTTATGAGCGAACCTTTTATCATATTCTTGATTGGTGTTATCTCAGCATTGGCCGGTGCCTATGTGGGCAACCTCATTGCGCAACTTAAAAGCAAAACACAAACCGGAAAGCTGGACGAGCGTATCAATCAGTTGAAAGATCAAGAGGAAAAACTCAACGAACGCCTGCAGCATGCCCTAGATGCACGTGAGGCAGAAAGGAAGGAAAAGGAGTTTTTGAATACAGAATTGGTAAAACGCACTTCGGAAAACGACCATTTGGATCGTAAATTGAACGAACAAAAGGAGGAACTTGAAAAACTTCAGGAAAAATTTACCAAGGAATTTGAAAACCTAGCCAATAAGATCCTCGATACCAAATCGGAAAAATTCACCAAACAAAACAAAGAAAACCTCGATACCATCCTCAAGCCCCTACAAGAGAAAATCGAAAAGTTTGAAAAACGGGTGGAGGACACCCATAAGGAAAGTATTGACCGCCATGCGATGCTCCGGCAGCAAATTGTTGGACTTAAGGAATTGAACGAGCAAATGAGCAAAGAGGCCACCAACTTGGCCAAGGCCCTAAAGGGAGATAGCAAATTGCAAGGAAATTGGGGCGAATTGGTCTTAAAAAGGGTTTTGGAGAAGAGCGGGCTGGAAAAAGATCAAGAATATTTTGAACAGCAAAGTTTTACCGCTGAAGATGGCAAAAGACTTATGCCCGATTACATCATTCATTTGCCCGGAAACAAAAAAATGGTTATCGATTCCAAAGTTTCGTTAACCGCCTATGAACGTTTTGTAAACGAAGAAGAAGAGGATTTGAGAAACCGCCACCTAAAAGAGCACGTGGCATCCCTAAAAAAACATGTAGAGCAACTGAGTGAAAAAAACTATCAGGACATCTACAAAATCGAAAGTCCCGATTTTGTCTTGCTCTTTGTTCCCATAGAGCCTGCTTTTGCTGTTGCGGTTAACCAAGACAACAACCTCTACAGTTGGGCCTTCGAAAAAAATATTGTGATTGTTACCCCAACCACGCTTCTAGCAACACTTAGAACCATCGACAGCATGTGGACCAATGAAAAGCAACAACAAAATGCGCTAGAAATCGCAACGCAAGCTGGCAGGCTTTATGATGCTTTTGTGCGCCTGACCGAGGATTTGGTCAAGGTGGGAGCACAGATGGACACAGCAAAAAATACCTATACAGGCGCTATGAAAAAGCTTTCGGAAGGGCAAGGTAATTTAATTAACCGCGTCGAAAAATTGCGAAAACTGGGAGCAAAGACCAGTAAAAGTATGGATGAAAAATTACTGAAACGCGCCGAAGAAGACGAATCCTAAAACTGTTATTCTTTAACCATTTTCTTGGAAGTCTTGCTACCATCCTCAAAAGTGATTTCGAGCATGTAAACACCACTTACTAGTGAAGAAATGTCAAACTCCCCACGGGTAGCATTCAGCTTATATTCCCTTATTTTTGCTCCTTGGGCGTTATAAAACAGGATGCTTTTTATGATGGTATTGGAGTTAACCTGAAATGCATCATACACAGGGTTTGGATAGATGGTTGCCTGCGGAATGGAAAAAGATGCATTGGAAAGCAGTTCCCAAGAGATGATTGATTCAATTTGCAACAAGCCTTCAACAGCAAGTCCTTCATAGGAAATGTTTGGGTTGTGGAAAATTTTGATTTCCACCACATCCTGAAACAATTCGTAAACATGCTGCATTACCTCTTCCCATGGCATTCCGGAAGTATCGTTTAAAACCGTAAGGTTCAAAAGCACATTGCTTCCCTCATCAATCCCATAGAAATTGGTATATATTTCCCAATCCGTCTGCGAAGGAACCACTATAGGGTTTGTGGTAACGACGGTATATCCATTTGCTCCTGTAAATCCATAACGAAGGTAAAGGTCAAAATTGTTTGGATTTTTAACATTGATATCGTCTATGGTACGTAGGGCTTGGGTGTCGAAAGGCGTGTAAAAATAATCTCCAGCCCAATACTCCGGTGAAGCATTGACGATGCTTAAATGGCCCATAGCGGTATTGCTTCCGTCAGCAACTTTTTGAAGGTAGTTAAAGGAGGTTCCTTCAACCGACAGCTGATTGGTTGTGCCATCGGAATTTGTCCATCCCTCCAACTCTCCTTCTTCAAAGCCGTTATAGAAAAGTTGGGAAAATGCCTGATTACCAAGCATTAAAAAAAGAATCACAAAAAACTTATACATTATTTTGGGGACTTGTATGAGTGGTAAATATAAAAAAACAACCCATTTCTGGGTTGTTTTTTATAAAATATTTATCGTTTCACCACTTTGAAGGTTGTTTCCATTCCTTCTGAAGTGACCGTTACAAAATAGATTCCAGCATTTAAAGATGCAGTGTTTACGTCCACTACATTGCCACTCACTTTGGTTAGCATTACAGTTTTTCCGAGGATATCGGTAATTTGATAGCTGTCCAAGCTGTAAAGTGACGTAATGGTCAATGCATTTTGCACCGGATTGGGGAAAAAGTTCACGTTCATCGCAAATTTGTCTTCCACGGAAAGGCCCTGCTCTACTGTAATGGTCCCAATCATGCCAGAGTGTACATTGCAATGGTATGGATTAACCCCTACTTGGGTAAAAGTGTAGGTGAAGGTAGTTCCCGATCCCGTTAGAATTCCACTGTCAAAAGTTTCTTGGGCGCCCGCATCATTGGTCACGGAGTGAGGCAAGGTATCGGCCCAGGTCCATTCAACCGAATCGCCAACATCAATGGTAATGGTAACATCCCCGGAAGGCACTCCCGAAAACCAATCTAGGTTAAAGGTCGTTTGGGCATTGGTAAACAACCCCATTAAAAGTACAATCGTTAAAAGTGTAAGTTTTCTCATTTTTTAAAGTTTAAGGTTACTATTTAATTGACTGATAATACATTAGTTTTAAAAAACCCGACTAAGGTTAAATCCAAAGAAAAAATCGCCATCGCCCCAATCGCCATTCCCCTGTACGATAAAGCCTTCCTCGAACATGGCTTGGGCATTGGTAAAGTGCAACTGAAAAACGTGCCCTCCAGTTTCGATATCCACTCCAACAGATAATGGGTTTTTGTAAATGGAGTGGCTATTTCGGTTTAAATGAATTCCGTAATCGAGATTAAGACTCAATCGCTTGGACAATTTGTACCTACCGCCCATTCCCAAGGCAAATTGGCTGTTTTTTTCATCATAAATCAAAACCGTTTCATCGTCTTGCTGAACAGAACTCCTCGTTGCAAGGTTTTCATGCACATAGGTTGGCGCTAATAACAAAGATAGGGATTCGCTAATTTTTCTCGACAAAAGCAATTGGTGGGTATACGTAAGCCGATCCCCAAATTCCAAATTTGGCAGTAAATCCTTGTCCAAGGAAGTATTGATGGTTACCAAATGGTAGCCAACTAAAGTAAAGGGAGATCCATTTTCTTTTTGCTGCAAAACCCTGTATTTAAAATGAATTCCATACTTTTTTTGAAATGAACTCCGTGCTACACCTACATTCCAATGTTCCCCAATGCCATACACGAATTTCAATTGGGTTACGGCATTGTCTAATCCAAAAAAATCATCAAATCCATATTTAACCGTTCCGAAACGGTGCGAAACAATAAAGAAAAAATCGCCTTTGCCGGCCAATTTCGTCGACTCAAAGTTCACCACTTTCAATCCCTTGAAAGCGGCAGAAACTTCTTGGTTGACTTCAGTTTCATTTTCCAGGCCCTCCAGTAAATCCTCTTGTGCAGTTGCTAAAATGGGCAACAAGAGTACCATAAGGGCTATTAATTTCTTTGAGTAAATCATTGTGTTTGGCATTGGTCTAGTTTTACAATTTCAAAAAGGTCGTCGTAACCTACACAGCGTCCTTTTACCGTAATTTGCTGTTGAAGGGAAAGCCCTGTTGGCATTTCATCAAAACTACAGAATACACCACCCTCCAAGGTAAGGCTTTTACCTTCCAGTTCGGTGACTATTCCAAAAACGATGACGGCCTTGTTCATTAAAGAGTCTGCCTTCCCAGCCTTAAAGAGTTCTTGGATATCCGCTACGGGCATTGAAGCCATGGGGGCCTCCTGTTGAATGTTGCGATGCGAATGGTATAGGTAACGATATCCAAAATAGGCCGCTAAAGCAAGAATCAATACAATGATGATTAGGAAATTCTTTCTTTTCATTTCAGGACTTTAAAAGCAAGGATACTGAAACAAGCACTTCCTTGGCAATTTTACTGCTTACTATTTGAGGGATTTCAATATCAAACTCTTTTGGATTCAACACAAAGGAGGTTTCCATCCTTACACCATCCGTAGTTTTCGACACTTGTGCCAGGCATTCCAATGGCTGTGTGTTCCCATGAATGGTTAGTTCCCCTTTCAGGATAAAACTGGAAGCATTCCCGGTTAGGCTAGAAGGGCTAAATCCATCTAGGGTTCCTTTAAAGGTAGCTTTTGGAAAGGTAGCCGATTCCATGTAATTTTCGTTGAAGTGTTCTTCCATCAGCGCTACCTTAAAACGAAACCCATTAATCAAGGCCAGGGCTGCGAATGTACCATTGTCGAGATTCAGAACGGCACTTACCTGCTCATTGGTGGCCTTTACCTCTTCAAAACTTGGAACTGAAGCTTCAAAAGTAATGGTTCCAGACTTGGTACTGTATTTTGTCTGGGCACTAACCGCACAGACATATAAAATAAGTAAGAAAAGAAGGGTTAGTTTTAGTTTCATGGTTTAAGGATTTTGTAACAAACCGTCTGCTTCCCATTGAAAAATAAGGTCGATGATATTTTGCGGAAGCTTAGGTCCGCCAAAAGGCATCAGCCCTGGATCACTTTCATCGCGACTAATGCGCTCCAAAAGACCTCTTGTTAATACGGCTTCGCGCACATTCTGAAACGTAACCAAAGGCATGGGGGCACCATTTTGTGGGGGGTTGGTATGGCATTGTTGGCAAATAGTTTCAAAAACAAATTTCACATCCTGAAAGGTAACGGGTTGGTCGTTTCCCTGAGGAGTAGTATCTACTACATCATCATAGGTATGCGAAGTACAGGAGGTATTTAAAAGAAGTATACTAATTCCAATGGAAAGGATAAATCGCATGGTTTTATATTTAGTTAAAAGCGTTGACTTTTAAACTAAAACAAGAAAGCCTGGTTTTACCCTACCTTTTTCGGCAAATTTCTCGCTTCAGGGCTTTAAATTTTCTTAAACATTACCTTTTCCTGGGAAAAATCGTAAGCTTCCTGAAGCCATGGAATCATATCGGACCATTGCTGGGAGGTATAGGTTTTTTTAGCATATACTTTGGTTGCAGAGAAAATTACCTTACCATCCTTAATGCTGGCATCACTTACAAATGAGCCCGTTTGGTTCTGGACATTCTTTTTGAGTTTTTCAAGGCCTTCCACTGTATATCCCTCTGGTATCTGGAAAGCAATTTCATACTGCAAGGTCTTGGCGAAATTAAGGTACACATTTTCTTTGCGATCCAATTCTTCTTCTCTAAGTTGAACTTGCCCTCCAATAAATTTTCCTACTTCGACGATGTAATTTTTACCTGCTTTTTTTACAAACTCGTTTTCAATGGTGAAGTGGTCACGAATAATCAATGGGTCATTGGAATACCTTCCGGTTTCCTTTACTTCGTAACCGTATTCTTTAATGGGCACATCGTAGTTTTCCGATACGATGGTTTCGATCCTATCTTTTTTATTTTTCTCGTAAGTTTCCATGGCCGAATTGATTTTTTGCTCAATCACGGCTTCCTTTTTTCCTTGTTTCTCCTTGCAGTGATAAAAATGTTTTGTGTTGTAATGTTGAAATTCCTCTTCCAGAAAATCCTGAAGCACCAATCTTCGGGATAAGTTTTCAACTTTATAATGTCCCGTATAGTTCAATTCCCTATTCACGTTTATTTTTTTGAAATCGTCCCCAAAGGAAATCTCAACCGATTCCTTGGACAAATTCTTGTCCGAAGTGGTCATTGGAAGATGGTCGAAGGTAACCCCTTCAATATTTCGGTTTTTTTGCACTGCCAACGTGTATACTTTGGTTCCTTCAAGGCTGTACGGGAAAAAGTCGGCTTGTACGTGGGGCGAAACATCAAAAAGATACATCGGGGTATCGAAGTTAAATCGAAGTCCGTATGAAACATTGGAACGCAGCAGTAGATCGTCAATACTACCGTTGTAATCGGCCGTGGCAATTACGATATCGTAGTCTACTTCAAGCTGTTTGGCCAAACCAGCAAAGTAATTTACAAAGGAGTTTTCGTTTAGGATCACGTAATCCGTATCGCAGGGCAAAGCAAAAGGGGCAATGTTATTTTCCCTAGCGATGAAAAGTTCGAAAAACCGATTGAAGCTTTTATGCCTTACGTAGTAGAGTGCTTTTTCCAGTTGTTCCCTTTTGCTTATTGGTCCAAGAGTTTCCAGGTACTTGAGTACGTCTTTAACACTGCTTTTGTTACTGGCATCAAACCGGTCTCCGTAATATTCCACAATCTCATCCTTGGTTACCCCGGTTTTTCTTTCAGCATCTTTATCGCCTAAGAAGACACCCGCGTAATCTTCGTTTTTGGCTTTGAGCGCGAACACCACCTGAAATTTCAGGCAAGGAAATTCTGCAAAAGGGTAAAACCATCTTGGAAAATCACTCTTCTCCAAATCGGAAGCCTCCAAGACGTAACGCCTTGTGGCTCTTTTATCGGTCTGTTCCTCTTTGATTCTGGGAGCTCCATTAAAGGATTCCATATTCAGGAAATAATCGTTCTCTACCTCCACAGCCAGCCTGCTGAACAATACCGGATATTGAGTGCTTAGCACTCGTTCTACGGGGTCGTACACATGGGTTCCCGAAAAGCTTCGGAGGTAATCGTCCTCAAAGATGAAAATATCCACAATATCTCCTATTTCCAGGTTGGGTATGGCAACTTTAAATTCGGCATCCTGGGATACTTTTTCATTATCTACGTCGATGATACGCTCTTCTCCATTGGGCTTCACGATTTTGATGCCTACCGTGGTAACATCCTTTTTCCAATTCATGAATAATCCACCAATCCGGTCGTCTTTGTCAATGCTTATTTCCGAAAAATTCTCAATGGCCGCTTTGTCCAATAACAACACCCTTTGATGAAAATGGGAGGGGTTATACATTTTTTTTCCATTGTTGGTATATTGGTAAAATTCATCGCGGTAAAGCACTACGGCACTTTCATTGTTCCACTTTTCGGGAATCTCGGTAACTTTACTTTGCTTGTTGGTGGTATTCCAAAATTTTTGCTGAAGTTCTTTTAAATCTTTGGATTGACCGAAAGCCGAAACACAAAAAGCAACCATAAAACAGGTCTGGAACAGAAGTCTTTTCATAGCGGGTTATTTTTTTTGGATAACAATTTGTTGCTGAATCGTTTCCCGAAGCTTTTGGAAGGTTTCGTTCCACAAGTCAAACTGTTTTTTTTCAATATTGCGTTTTTTGAAGTTGATGCTCTTGCGGTAGGACACTTGATTGCCCGAGCTTACATTTTGGTTGTTGTAATCCACGGTAATATCTACCAAATCGTTCTGAATCAAAAGACTTTCAGGCATTTCCACCACTTCAAAACCATTCGGCACTTCGATGGTGATTTCAGTAACCACTTTCTCCTTAAAAGGAACCAAATAGTCATTTTTTCGTTCTGACAGGTCAAGATTCTTGTAGGTTTCCGTGTCAATATCCACATAATAAGTACCATCAAATTCACTCACGGAATTCTCCATGAGGATGGTGAAAGGAACTTGCAATTGGTTTCCACGAACGTCACTATCAAAATCATTCCCCACATAGACCTTGGCATTGGTGTTATTATTGCTCAATAAACTGGCAAGCACGTCCGATTGTTCGTCCCTGCCAAAAGAATGCAGGTAATTTTGAAACCAAACTTTCGACTCCCCTTGATAAGTGCGGGCCCCAATTCCTTTTAGGCTTTCCGGACCAAACAGAAGTTTTATGTCTGTGGCCTCTTCATTTTGTGTGGTATTTTCCGGAACCCTCATCAGCGTGTAGCTCCCTTGTCCATCAATCATGGCCTCCCTTCCAGCAATACGGGTGGCATAGGTCCCAAATTCACTGTATTTTTCGGTGGCATCCAAAAAATAAAGCTTTTCGTTCATTCGCAATGCACAAATCATGTGATTGTCCACCGCGAGGGATGGAAAACTATAATCGTAAACCAGTCGGTCGGTACCAATCCAAACCAAGCTGGCATCGAGGCCTGCTTCCTGTAGCATACTCTTGGTAAGAATAGCCATGCCTTTGCAATCCCCATAGCGTTTTTCGAAGACTTCTTGAGGGGCAGTAGGCTGAAAACCTGCAATGCCGTCCTCAAAAGCAACGTAGCGTATATTGTCTTGTACCCAATAAAATATTTTTTGTGCCTTTTCCTGTGGGCTTTGACAGTTTGCGGTAATTTCCTGGACCTTTTCCCGATACACTTTTGGCTCTTCCACCACGTTCCCAATAAGGCCATGGTACCATTGATAGAGGTCATCGACTTCTGAAAAAAGGGTAAATTTCTCATTCCCAGTTGAATAGGATTTGGCTACAATCACTAGGTGAGGATACGTATGCGATGGCCCTGGGGAATGAGCTTCCTGATACATGGGAGAAAGGTCTTTGTAGGAATAGGTAATGATTTTGTTCCCCTTATCGTTGGCAACCGTTTTGTCTATAGAAAATTGGTCCAAATAATATTCATTTACAGCTACTTCCAGCCAATCGGGAATCACAATTTTGATCGTTCCCTTCAGAATCCTAAATTCCTCGGAACAATAAATACTGGTCAAGTATTTGACATCGGAATATTCCTGCTTTGTGGAAACCGATTTTTTGATTCCCTGTAACGGAAAATCGAGGGTCGTATATTTTACCCGGTAATCGGAATGGAATAAATCACTATTTTCCAAATATTCATCCTGAATGGTTGGGGTTAGGAATTTACTACGATGGTCCCTAACCGTAAACGCTACCACATCAGATTCGGAATCATAGATTACGGGGTATTTCATTCGAAATGCGGAACCAATGTTCAGAAAATCCGTTTTGGTACTGAGTGTGGCTCCAACCATCCCCTTCGCCCTATTCAGTTGGAAATTCACTTCGATAGCAATATCGGTGATGATCAACCGCTCGTCCTCGTAGCGTTTGGATAGTGATTTGGCATTAACCAGATCCTCCTCATTGGGTAGTGCCCTTTGTGCAAAACCAACAATTGGCAGGATAATTATGCCAAGAATCAAAAAAAGTTTTTTCATCCCCAATGATAAAACATTATTCTATTTATTCAAATACATTTTTCTCCTGGAATACAATTCGTAGAATTCATCATCCTTCAGACTCTCAATAAAGAGAATGCTCTCTCCGGTACTTTTCATTTCGGGTCCCAGTTTTTTGTCGACATTCGGGAATTTGTTGAAACTGAAAACCGGCTGTTTGATGGCATAGCCTTCCAAATGGGGATTAAATTTGAAGTCGGATAGTTTGTTTTGCCCTAACATGATTTTTGTTGCATAGTTCACATAGGGTTCTCCGTAAGCTTTTGCAATAAAAGGTACCGTACGGGAGGCACGTGGATTGGCCTCAATGATGTAAACGTTGTCATCTTTTATGGCAAATTGGATGTTGATAAGACCCACGGTATTGAGGGCCAATGCAATCTTTTTGGTGTGGTCTTTTATTTGCTGAATAATTAAATCCCCCAAGTTGAACGGCGGCAACGTAGCATTGGAATCGCCCGAATGGACCCCACAGGGTTCTATGTGTTCCATGATCCCGATGATGTAGACATTCTCCCCATCACAAATGGCATCTGCTTCCGCTTCGATAGCGCCATCCAGGTAATGATCCAACAACAATTTATTATTGGGGATTTTTCGGAGAAGATCCACCACGTGCTCTTCCAATTCGCGCTTGTTGATGACGATTTTCATGCCTTGACCGCCCAACACATACGAAGGGCGAATTAACAAGGGAAAATCCAGCTGATCGGCAAGCGCCAGGGCTTCATCAGTGGTTTCGGCAGTTCCAAATTCGGGGTATGGAATGTTGTTTTCCTTCAACAGGGTTGAAAAACTACCTCGATCCTCTGCCAAATCCAACGATTGAAAGGTCGTGCCCATAATTTTGATGCCATAGCGGTCCAACTTTTCCGCAAGTTTCAGAGCTGTTTGCCCCCCAAGTTGCACGATAACCCCTTCAGGTTTTTCATGGCGGATGATATCGTAGATGTGTTCCCAGAAAACGGGTTCGAAATAGAGCTTATCGGCTACGTCAAAATCGGTTGAAACCGTTTCGGGATTACAGTTGATCATAATGGTTTCGTACCCACATTCGGCAGCTGCCAGTACCCCATGCACACAGCAATAATCGAATTCAATTCCTTGTCCAATACGATTGGGGCCTGAGCCCAACACAATGATTTTTTTCTTTTCGGTAACCACGCTATCATTTTCGGAATACGGCTTCTTTCCAGAAACCACCATTTCGTTTTCAAACGTGGAGTAGTAATAAGGTGTTTCTGCTTTAAACTCTGCAGCACAAGTATCAACCAATTTGTACACCCGCTGCACATTCAGTTCTTCACGTTTTTTGTTTACTTGGCTTTCCAAGCACTGCAACATATGGGCAATTTGGCGATCGCCGTAGCCTTTTTGTTTGGCTTCCAGCAGGAGTTCCCTAGGAAGGGTGTCTAAGGTAAACCTTGAAATTTCCTTTTCCAGTAAATACAATTCTTCGTACTGCCGAAGGAACCACATATCAATCTTGGTGATTTCATGGATTCGGCTTAATGGAATCCCCATCTGGATGGCATCATAAATTACAAAAACCCGATCCCAGCTTGCATGGGTGAGTTTTTCAATGATTTGATCGTAATTGGTGTAGCTTTTTCCATCGGCCCCTAATCCATTACGTTTAATTTCAAGGGATTGTGTGGCCTTGTGCAGGGCTTCTTGAAAGGAACGCCCGATACCCATTACTTCACCTACGGCTTTCATTTGAAGTCCTAACGTTCGATCGGCTCCTTCAAATTTATCGAAATTCCACCGTGGTATTTTTACGATCACGTAGTCCAGTGTAGGCTCAAATAAGGCTGAAGTAGATTTAGTAATTTGGTTGTTTAGCTCATCCAGGTTGTACCCGATAGCCAATTTTGCTGCAATCTTTGCAATGGGATACCCTGTGGCCTTAGAGGCCAATGCCGAAGAACGGGATACCCTTGGATTAATTTCGATGGCAATAATATCTTCCTTTTCATCGGGACTTACGGCAAATTGCACATTACAACCCCCAGCAAAATTTCCAATGCTTCGCATCATATGGATGGCCATATCCCGCATGCGTTGAAATGTTACATCGCTCAAGGTCATCGCAGGCGCTACTGTTATGGAATCCCCAGTATGGATGCCCATGGGGTCCATGTTTTCAATAGTACAGATAATAACTACATTATCGTTATTGTCGCGCAGTAATTCCAATTCGTATTCCTTCCACCCCATCATCGCCTTATCGATCATCACTTCATGAATGGGGGAAACTTCCAATCCGTGTTTTAAATGCCTGTCAAAGTCTTCGGCCTTATACACAATAGAGGCTCCTGCTCCACCCAAGGTAAATGATGAGCGGATCACCAGAGGAAAACCAAACTCTTGTGCAATTTCTTTCCCTTTGAGGTATGAATTTGCAGTAGCTTGTGGCGCCATGGGAATCCCAATCTTGCCCATCAAAGCCCGGAATTGCTCCCGGTCTTCGGTGATATTGATCGCATTAATGTCTACACCAATAATTTTTATGTCAAAATCCTTCCATATCCCTTTTTCATCAGCTTCAATACACAGGTTCAACGCCGTTTGCCCCCCCATGGTGGGCAGTACCGCATCGATTTGCGGGTGCTTCCTAAGTATTTTTAAAATCGATTTTGTGGTGAGGGGCAGCAGGTAAATATGATCGGCCATCACAGGATCGGTCATGATTGTTGCAGGATTGGAATTGATCAAAATTGTTTCAATTCCATCTTCCTTTAGGGAACGAAGCGCTTGAGAGCCTGAATAATCAAATTCGCATGCTTGTCCAATAATAATAGGGCCTGAGCCGATAATGAGAATGGATTTGAGATCGTTGTTTTTGGGCATTTTTTGCAGAACTTTTTTCGGTTTTTAAAAATACGATTTCGTTAGGGTATAAAAAAAAGGTGCTGTTTGGAAACAACACCTTTTTATTTATGAGTTATCAACATTATTTTTTGTGACGGGGTTCAGAGGATACCGATAGTTTTTTCCTTCCCTTTGCGCGACGGGCGGCCAATACTTTGCGTCCGTTTACGGTAGCCATACGCTCCCTGAAACCGTGTTTGTTTCGTCTTTTCCTTTTGGATGGCTGAAATGTTCTTTTCATGGTAACTAAGGTTATAAATCTTCCTCTAAAACTTCAATGCTTGGACCTTTTCTGAAAGTCGGGTGCAAATATACAATCATTTTTTACTTGGACAAACCGAATTATGAAAATATTTTTTGTTTGTTTTTGTACCTTTGCCTCCCATTGGAAATCTACCCTCATGTTCAATAAAAATATAAAATTAGTCCTTACTGCCATCATTTTGGGATTGTCCATTTGGCAATTTGTTGAAGGAAATATTGGAAATGGCATCATGTATTTTCTACTCTCGCTGGTCTTTGTATTCCTCTACTTCAGAAATGAAATGATTTTACTGGCATTCTTAAGGCTTCGAAAACAGGATTTTCCCGGGGCCAAAAAATGGTTGGATCGTATTAAGCACCCAGAAGGTGCCCTAATCAAAAAACAGCAGGGCTATTACCACTACCTTAATGGGTTGATGGTTTCCCAAACCAATATGAATGAAGCCGAGCGTTTTTTCCGCAAGGCAGAAAAATTGGGACTCAATATGGATGCCGATATGGCCATGGTGAAACTGAACCTTGCAGGAATTGCCATGACCAAAAACCGAAAAAGGGAAGCAGAAAGCTTACTTTCTGAAGCCAAAAAATTGGACAAACACAACATGCTTAACGAACAAATCAAGATGATGCAACAACAGATGAAGAAAGTAGGCATACCCAAACAGCAGTACGGTCGAGCAGGCCGTGGCGGGAAGTTCCGTTAATAAATTCCTGAAAATTAATTCTTTAAAAGTAAAAAATTTCCTACATTTTGGGAGTTTTTAGCTGGCATTGTTACTTTTGTACTGCTAACCAAATCGTATGCCTATGGGTAAATTGCTCCTTACCCTGTTCTTATTGGCCTACTTACCTACGCTCTCCCAATCAACAGGGCCCAAGACTTATTTTTCCGAATCGATAGGACAAAACATCCGTAAATACCGTATTAAAGCCAAAAAGGCATACATCCGAAAGGATGAGGAACGCGCCCAATTTTTGTTTGACTCATTGGTTGAAAATGTGGTAAAGGGAAGCTATTTGGACAATTTCAGGGTAAGTAAATTTTCGGGGCGTCGCATCGAAATGTACGATTTTGAAAAACCCATTTACCTTATTACCTATGCCTCTTGGTGCACGCCGGGCATAGGCGAAATCCCTGCCCTGAATGATATAGTGGATGCTTATCATAATGAAATTGATTTTGTGATGCTCTTCTGGGGGTCGAAAAAGAAGATCCGGAAAATGAAACACGAACTCAACAATAAAATCACCATACTTTATGTGGATGAAAAACAAAACCGAAGCGATTTCATCATCCGTGTGATGAAACACAGCCTAGGTTTTCCCACTTCCTTTTTTATCGATAAGGACAAAAAAATATTGGATGTCCGAAGAAACTTCTTCCATCCCTACGGAGAAGATTATTCTACTTCATACAACAACAACTACCAAACATATACCAGTGGGATATCTTTACTGAAAGCAGCGCTGGAGGAGAAATGATTACTTAGAAAAAAACAACTTAACGGCGGCAAAGACCAAAACCACGGCAAAGATTTTTTTCAACAGATTCTGATCGATTTTTACCGCCAGTTTGGACCCAATAAAACCTCCTACCACAAAACAGGCCGCAATGGTAAGGGCATAGTTCCAGTCGATGGGATAACCAGACTTGTGATAGGTGTAGGCCGCTACAAAAGTAACAGGCACTGCTAGAACGGCCAGGCTCATGCCTTGTGCCTGGTGTTGATCGTACCCCAAGAAAAGCATCAACAAAGGGATCATTACAACACCGCCACCAACACCCATAAAACCACTGAAAACACCAGCCAACACCCCTATGGCCACCAAGGAAATGAGAATTTCAAAATTCATTTTACTCATTGATTTTTGTAATAGCCCTTTTCGGGAATTTCGATAAAATACTGCTTCCCAGAGGCATTTTTCAAATAAGTTTCGCGTAACCAGGGATTGTGCAATTTCAGAACTTTATAGGAAATCCCAAAATGATGGGCAAAGTCGGCAAAATCGGTAACCACAGTGTCCACCATCACCTTACGCGAAGGAATGGCAGTGTAGAGATCCTGTTCCCTGAAATTGAATCCATACTTCTGAGGGTGGGTCAAGATTTCCTTAAAAGCCAAAATCCGAAACACGTAGCGGCTTGTTTCACTATTCAGCAGTAAGTCGTAGTAGTTATCTTCCTTTTGACGCCCTATTTGATTGCTCATTCCTCCATTACCAGCATTGTACGCTGCTGCCGCCATGGTCCACGAACCAAATTTCTTTTTGGATGCTTTCAGGTATTGGGCTGCGACCTTAGTGGCCAATTCCAAATTGTAGCGTTCATCCACATAATCGTTGATTTCCAAGCCATATTCCCTGCCTGTACCTTTTAGGAAATGCCAAAAACCGGCAGCACCCGCTGGGGAAGAATTGTTTTCCAACCCACTTTCGGCGATGGCTAAATATTTGAAATCATCAGGGATTCCATATTCCTTAAGCAATGGTTCGATAATGGGGAAATATTTATGAGCCCTTTTGATTATGAGCAAGCCATTGGATTGCCAATAGGTATTTACCAACAATTCCCGATCCATGCGTTCCCGTACATCTGGATCGTCCAAAGGAACCGGTTCTCCAGCAAAATCGAGGGATTCAGGCAAAGGCAAAGCATAAACGTTGTAATCGTTTACCAATTTCTCTTGCATCTTTTCATTTACCGACAAAGGAGGTGTTTCGGTTTGCTGGGTTGCATCCGTACACAGCCAACCTATGCCTACGATAACCGTGGCAAACCCAATTTTTGATAACAAACTCATGGCTAAAATTTTCCTTAAAGATACAGAAATAGGCTAGGCGCCTCCATCATTTTCGATAATATTTTGCAACATTTTGGAAACGACACTTCCCTTGTTTAGGATCATCACATGGGTGCCTCCTTTCAGGATTTTGGCATCTTGGATGTACTTAATGGGAAATACGGCATCCTGATCGCCGTGGATATGCTGAACCTCTTTGTCTGCCTTTTGCCGTTTCCAATTCACTACCTGAGCCAAAGCCCAATCCAAATAGGTTTTATCGCGTACAGAAAGGTATTCGTTGTAAAGGCGCAATCTTTTTTTGCTTCGCGGCCCAATGGCAAATACGGTAAAGTCTGTTACCGAGGAAGCCAAACTTGTTGGGAACAATTTGTACGCCTTCGTAGAACGGGCCAATTTCATACGTCTGGGCATTTCGGAACGGCACTTGATACTGGAAATGACGATCACTTTTTTAACATCCAAATGGGCTTTCATTTCCTGAACCATGACCCCCCCAAAAGAAACGCCTACAAGAACGGGGTCTGGCTCCGCAATGCTCTGGGCCATGCGCGCTGCATAAGCTTCAATGGATTCGTTCTTTTCTGGAATGAGCCACTCAATCACATGCCATTCGTAGGTTTTTTCCGGTAGGTGAATGTTTCTGAAAATCTCCTTCCCTGCAGCCAATCCGGGTACAAAATAAACGTGGGTCTTCGACATGGGTGAACGGGTTTAACAGAAGTTATGCGGAATGAAACCTATAAAATTTGTACATTTACTAGGTAAAGATAAATTTATCCTTTGATTGCGTTTTAAAGCTATGAAAAAGATTTTACATCCTTCTTCTACACGCGGAAATGCAGATTATGGGTGGTTAAAGGCCAAGTATTCCTTCAGTTTTGCAAATTATTTTGATCCCAACAGGATCCAATTTGGATTGTTGCGTGTACTCAATGACGACGAGATTGCCCCTGCGATGGGTTTTGGAAAGCACCCCCATCAAAACATGGAAATTGTGACCATTCCGCAGTATGGAGCTGTAAAACACAAAGATTCCATGGGGAATGAAGGCATCGTTGCCGCTGGCGATATTCAGGTAATGAGTGCTGGACGCGGGGTGGAACACAGTGAAGTGAACGCTAGCCCGAAGGAACCCCTAAGGTTATTTCAAATATGGGTCTTTCCTGAAGAGCAAAATGTAGCACCCAGATACGATCAAAAAAAAATCGAAGATTTAATACGCCCCAATACCATTTCCACTGTCGTAAAGCCCAAATCGGAAGCTTCTGAAAACGACCTTTGGATTCACCAACAAGCCTACTTCAACCTTGGAACATTTTCAGAAGCAACCAAAACGACCCATACATTGAAACAGCCCGGACACGGCCTATACCTATTGGTTATTGAAGGCCAGGCCACTGTAGATAATGAAACCTTAAAAACACGTGATGCCATAGGAATTTGGGACACCTCCCAAGTGGACATCGAGGTTGAAGAAAGTACAAGACTTTTGTTGATTGAAGTCCCGATGAATTAAACCATTCCATCATGATTGAAGATGTAGAAATTACCGATAATGAATTTTTACGACAATTTGAATTGGAGGTTGGGGATAACATGGCTCGTATTGAGTATGCCCTCCAAGACCGTAAAATTTTCCTAACCAAGTACGAAATGCCCGACGATATGGAAGATCAAGGGTTCAGGGAAATTTTTATTAAGGCTGTTTTTGAAGAGGTCCGCAACAGAGGCATCAGCATGGTCCCCACCAGCCCCGAAATTGCCGGATTTTTAAGAAAAAACCGCAAGACTTACAAGGATTTGCTGCCTGTAGGTATCAACATTTAGGCTAGTATGGGTAGATCCACAAAATCGAAACGCACCAAACCATCCTCATCGATTTTTGTGAGTACCACCTTGCGGAGCGTATTCACCAATTCTGGATTCCACGGGTATTTTACCTTTACATAGTTTTCGGTAAAACCGTGTATGTACCCTTCTTTGTTTTCGCCTTCAAATAAAACGGTCTTTTGGGTTTGCAGTTGACTTTCGTAAAATGCCCTTCGTTTCTTAACGGATAAGCCACGGAGCATTTTGCTTCGCTTGTTACGAATGTTCATAGGAACGACCCCATCCATTTCAGTTGCTAGAGTGTTGTCGCGTTCAGAGTACGTAAATACATGTAAGTATGAAATGTCCAGCGAATTCAGATAATGATACGTTTCCAGAAAATGTTCGTCGGTCTCTCCAGGAAATCCAACTATCACATCCACCCCAATACAGGCATGCGGCATCAATTGCTTGATCTTTTTTACCCGGTCTTCATACAATTCGCGAAGGTAACGGCGGCGCATCGCTTTTAACAGTTCGTTGCTCCCACTTTGCAAAGGAATGTGAAAATGGGGCACAAAAGTTCGTGAGTTGGAAACAAACTCGATGGTTTCATCCTTTAACAAATTGGGCTCTATGGAAGAAATGCGCAAACGTTCAATCCCCGGCACTTTATCCAATGCTTCACACAACTGATGGAAGGTATGTTCGTGTTTTTTGTTTCCAAACTCTCCCTTGCCATAATCGCCTATGTTGACTCCGGTGAGTACTATTTCCTTGATGCCTTGGGCAGAAATTTCAGCAGCATTTTTGAGGACATTTTCCAGAGTATCACTCCTTGAAATCCCTCGGGCCAACGGAATGGTGCAATAGGTACATTTGTAGTCGCAACCGTCCTGAACTTTTAAAAAAGCACGGGTGCGATCCCCAATGGAATAGGACCCTACATAAAAGTCGGCCGCTTCAATTTCGCAGGAATGCACCTCCCCAACCCCTCGACTACGCTTGGGATGACTCAGTAACTCGTTGATATAGCTAGTTACATTGAATTTTTCCGTGGCACCCAGTACCAAATCCACCCCTCCTACCTCGGCCAACTCATGGGGTTTTAACTGGGCATAGCAGCCTACCGCAACGATGAAGGCATCAGGATTGGTTTTATGCGCTTGTTTTACAATACTTTTAAAACGCTTGTCGGCATTCTCCGTGACACTACAGGTGTTGATTACATAAATGTCGGCAGGTTCGGTAAAATGGACACGTTCAAAACCTTCATTCGCCATATTTCGCGCGATGGTGGAAGTTTCGCTGAAATTGAGCTTGCAACCTAAGGTGTAAAATGCCGCTTTTTTTGTACCGTTCATTCTTGTATTTTAGCAAATGGAGACAAAGATACGAAGTAATACAAAAGTAATGGTTTTAAAACCGTACTCACTAGTTTCTTACCCACTAGAAAACAAATCGTTATGAAAAAAAACGAATTAAGAATCCAGCAAGTTTTTTCGCATTTGGAAAACAACGACCTGGATTTGGGGTTCAGATTATTGATGGATTGTGTGCACGATACACAAGATTTTTCGCTCTTTAAAGAAACCATTAGCCTAGCTGATTGGAAGGCTCAAAACCCAAATAACGAAACCGGCTTGACCCAACGGTGCAAAACTCTTTTGGAAAAAACCGCAAAAATACCCATTGAGGAAGCCCCAAGGGAAGACTTTATTGTGGAAGGCGAAAAACTGTACAAGAGTTACGGCGCTAACAGGTTTTCGCTAGGCCCCATATCAGTGAACATAAAAAAAGGGGAAGTTTACGGCTTAGTAGGAGAAAACGGAAATGGAAAAACCACCTTACTGCGTATCCTAGCACAGGAACTCAAGCTAGATGGTGGTGAGATTTGTTACAACTTTAAAGAAAAGCATTTGTCTTCCTTTGACCTAAAAACTAAACTCATTTACATTCCGCAACGCACCAAAACCTGGTACGGCAGCCTAAAAGACAATTTAAAATTTGTGCTTTCCAATTACAATATTCCCGCCGAGGAAAATGAAATTCGAACCCTCATGATGATTGCCCGCTTTGGATTATGGAATTATAAACACCTAAAATGGAGCGAATTATCCTCTGGATACAAAATGCGATTTGAACTGGCCCGAACCATGTTGCGCCAACCTGAATTGCTTTTATTGGACGAGCCCTTGGCTAACCTCGATATTTTGTCTCAGCAACTTATTTTGGAAGATTTAAAATCAATTTGCAATTCCCTGAATCATCCTGTGGGACTTATCCTAAGCTCACAACAACTTTACGAAGTAGAAAAAGTTTCGGATAAGGTAATTTATCTTAAAAACGGCAAATACCACGAAAGTCATTCGGAAGTAAAGGAAGAAATCGTCACAAGGCCCGAAAAACTCATTGTGGAAATTGAAAGCACTCTCTCTCGAGAAGTCCTAACAAAAGCTTTTGAAGACCTCAATCCGGAACGGCTCATTTACAACGGTGGAGTTTACATTGCTTTTTTTCCATCCACGGTAAGATACCATCAAGTATTGCTTGCTTTAGGAGCGGCAAAAGTGGAAATTGTCTATTCCCGAAACATTTCTAAATCGTCCAGAAGGTTCTTCGTTTCTTAATCCCCTAGTATGAAAAAATTTATTCAAAAAACCAATAAATACGTTCTAGAAAACTATCCTCTTTTGTGGAATATCAAAGCCACGTGGTTTTTAGGAAGTGCTATATTATTACATGCGCTCTTTTTCCTTACTGGGTATTTTTTGATGTCGGACGTAACCGTACTCCACAAACGAAGAGTCATCGATATTTTTTTGGAGAATGGCACAGCCTTTTTTGCAAGTATTGTTTCTATAATCCAAATCGTAATTTGGCTTATTTATTTGTTTAAAAACAATGCTTTCAAGGAGTTTTACCCTACCAGCAGAAAATCGTTATTTTTTCAATTTTTGATTTTTTTCTGCTTCTTCTTTATCAGCATAAGCTACTATTTTTCTTATACAATAGGGATCAAGTCCTACGTTACCAGCCACTACAGCCAGAGTTCTTTTTTGGAAGATGTTGCAATAGCCAACAGGGCAAGTCCGTTTTTTTCTCATTCACTAAGTGATTATACCCTGGACAAACTAAAATATCCACACCCACTGGACTCGCTTTATTGTGAAACCACGGTTAATGATATAGACCTCTCTAAGCCGCATTATATTTTCAAGAAAAACTATTATCAGTTCTACTCGGTGATTTCTATTGAAATACCGCTTAATGATCGCCGAAGTGGAAGGCTGGAAAATGAAATACACTCAAGCTATACCGACTCTTCCCGAATTGCCTTCCTGAAAGATACTGTAGTAGATGTTGCGGCATTTATTAGAAGTGAAAAGCCTTTATATTCTAATTATTCAGGTACCTTTTACTCCCTAAAATATTCCATTGATACCCTTAACATGGAGAAAAATAATGGAGTATTTAAAGTTCTTGGGGCCAGTCCGTATTATTCTGTCGAAGCCTGGAAAAGCAATAAGGATATTAGTGAGCTTATGGATCAAAAAAATCCTGAACTCATCAAAGAACGACTTCAAAAATTGTTGGATCTAGTCCAAAAATATGAGATTCCAACCAATCTTACAACCGACCAATGGCTGCAACTTGTCTACCAGCCCAATGCTTTTGAGGTCACTAACATCATTAGGAGAGTTCCTAACCTAGATCTTCCCAGTGATTATTACGACGATGATTACTATTACGACTACAATTACGTTGTTTCTTACCCTGAAAGCGCTCAGGATATTAGCGAGGAGTTTACTTCCTATAAAACTGAAATTTTAACCGATTACTACCTCAGCACCCGAAAACTTTACAATACCTTCGAAAATATTGAACACATCAGTCATACCAATATTTTTGAGGGGACAATACACTTCTTTATTTGGATAGCCTTTTTTCTAGCCTCAATACTATTTGCATTCAGGGTTACAGGACTTCGCCCCCTATTGTTTGGCATTATCCTTTCCGGAATGCA